>CENL01122014.1_pt1 | contig 38634 bp, 32 predicted proteins | sample 530221 | NCBI WGS metagenome assembly CENL01 (sample SAMEA2619791, study PRJEB7988) | marine metagenome | isolation source: saline water (ENVO:00002010), including
TGTTTCCAGAATTGTGTTATGGGCACCCCTATATTGTTGAACACCCATATAAGAGAGCCGGGCCTCTTTGCCCGGACCTTTCTTGGCCAGCCGTGCATCACGGTCAGTCTTTGACTCGTGAGTCTCGTTACTACGCTTTTCTCCGTGGAAATTAGCTTCGCTGTTGCGACCACTACCTGCCGGGGGTTCGCTATCATCATCTTTACGACGGTAGCTTTTTTGCGAAGCCCAGGCTTGAATCAAGGTGCCGTCTACGCTGAAGTGCTCCTCGGACAGCAGCTTTTGCTTTCTGGCCAGGCCAACCACTTCTTCGAACAGTTCGGTAATTACATCGTTTTCCAGCAGGCGATCCCGGTTGATGCTGAAGGTGGAGTGATTCCAGACCGTGTCATCAATCGTTAGCCCGACAAACCACCGGTACAGGAGGTTGTAATTAATCTGTTCAACTAATTGCCGCTCGCTGCGGATGCTGTAAAGCACCTGAAGCAACTGCGCCCTGATTAGACGCTCGGGCGGGATAGACTCTCGGCCAGTGTCGGCGTAGATGGTACCGAGCAGCCAGTTCAGGTTCTTCATCGCCTCATCAAGGAGTACTTTAATGGGTCTCAGCGGGTGATCTGCCGGGACGAACGACTCCAACTGCACCGTTGTGAAAAGGGATTCCTGAAAAACATCTTCGCCACGCACTGATCTAAAAACCTCAATGAGTTATCGTTTAGCGTATTGTATCTGGCTCAGTTTTTCTGGGCGAGAAAATCAACAGCCTGCTAGATCGCGACCCGGCCACCCGGCAGGAGGGTTACGAAAAATACAATGCGAGGCTGGAGCTGGCCAGGAATGACGGTCGCTGGGCGATAGCGATCATCGGTAAAAACCTGACCGATGAGAAGACGGCCGTTCGGATTAATGACCTTCCGCTGTTCCGCGGCGCCTACTTTGGAATGATTTCCCCGCCCAGGTCAGTCGGCATACAGGCGAGGATCTCTTTCTAGGATCACACCCAAAGCCCCGGAACTCTCCGGGGCTTTGGCTTTTACTCGCATCTGATAGAGAAATGCATGCCGGTAGAGGGAGTGTTTAGTGACTTATCATAGGAGAATGAGCAAGTGTTAAAAAATGGCCTTATTCCATTGGCTCTGCTGCTGGCGATAGCCGCACATGCAAGCGAGCCTATTATCGATATACACCTGCATGCCTATGACACTAGTTTTGTCAAAAATTACGGTGACAAGAAACGGGTAGGCTGGTGTACCTCCCCGGAGCAGATGGTTGCCTGGGATCCTCACGAGCCCTATAGCAAACGCTGGGAAGAGCATACATCTAACCCGGCCTGTGCAGACCCGGTATGGATGCCGGGCACAGATGAAGAGATCCTGGACGAAACAGTCAGAATTCTGGATAAGTTCAATATTTACGGCGTTGCCAGCGGTGCACCGGAAACCGTTAGCCGCTTCGTCGACAGGGCAGATGGGCGCTTGCTGCCTGCCCTGAGGTTTGCCCTGGATCTGGACGGCCAGGAGTTTTCCGTAGCGGAGGTCGAGGAACTGCACTCACAAGGCCTGGTGACGGTGTTTGGCGAGATACGGAATCATTATTCAGGTGTTTCTCCTACCGACCCTCGTATGGAGCCCTATTGGGCGCTGGCTGAGAAGCTGGACATCCCGGTGGGTATTCATTTCGGGCCCGGGCCGCAAGGATCGCCCTACCTTGGGCACAAGAAATACAGGGCTCATATGCACAGTGTAATGGCGCTTGAGGATGTGTTGGTCAAGCACCCGAATCTTCGTGTACAGGTTATGCATGCGAGTTACCCCATGCTGGACGACATCCTGGCACTCCTCTATGTCTATCCAAACGTCTATGTCGATACGGCCGCGATCGTTTGGGTACTGCCGAGGGCTGAGTTCTACCGCTACCTGAAAACCATTGTTGAGGCAGGTTACGGCAATCGGGTAATGTTTGGCTCTGACAATATGGTGTGGCCAGGTGTCATCGAGCGATCTGTAGAAGTTATCCGCGATGCTCCCTTCCTCAGCGAGCAACAGAAGCGGGACATTTTCTATAACAACGCGGCCCGTTTCCTCCGTCTTAGTGATCAGGAAATTGAGCTGCATCATTCAGGCGATTGAGAAATGGGTGCGCGTATTGGAATATTACTTTCGGTGTTGCTGTCGGCAGGGCCGGTCTCTGCATCCGATCTTCCTCTGGAAACGCTTTCCCTGCCTCCCGGCTTTGCCATAGAAGTCTACATTGATGGCGTGGACGGCGCCCGGCAGATGGCCCTGGGAGATAAAGGCACACTGTTCATTGGTACCCGCCATCCAGGTAAGGTTTACGCTGTACAGGACAGTGACGGCGACGGCGTGCCGGACTCGGTACGGACAGTCTCCGAGGGGCTGACCCAGCCCTCTGGAGTCGCCTTCAAGCAGGGCGATCTTTACGTTTCCGAGGTGAGCCGGATCCTCCGCTACAGCAATATCGAAGAGCAACTGAACGCGGGCGACGAGGTCCACCACTCTGTATTCTACGATGGCCTGCCATCAGAGCAGGCACATGGCTGGAAGTATATCGATTTCGGTCCGGACGGTTACTTGTACACGACGGTCGGGGGATCCTGCAATGCCTGTGAGGAGCCACTGCCCTTCGCCTCCATCCTGCGTATTACTCCGGATGGCGGCGAGCACGAGATCTACGCCAGGGGCGTGCGCAATAGCCTGGGCTTCGACTGGCACCCGCAGACAGGGCGGATGTGGTTCACGGACAATGGCCGGGACATGCTGGGCGATAACTTGCCCAGTTGTGAGTTGAATCGGCTGAGTAGGCCCGGGGGACATTTCGGCTATCCCTATTTTCACGCAGGTGACGTGCGCGACCCGGAACTCGGCGAGGGTAAAAACCCCGCGGACTACACTCCGCCAGCCGCCAGGCTGGGGGCCCACGTATCGCCACTGGGGCTTATGTTCTACGAAGGTGACGCCTTTCCCGAGAAGTATCGTCACCTCTTTATCGCTGAACACGGTAGCTGGAACCGCAGCAAAAAGACGGGCTACCGGGTAAAAATGGCTGTGATAGAGAACGGTGAGGTGTCGGCTTATCAGCCCTTTATCGAGGGTTGGCTGAATGAAGACGAGTCTTTCTGGGGGCGGCCGGTTGCACTGCTGTCGCTGGCGGATGGCTCTGTACTCGTGTCAGATGACTACGCTGGCGTTGTTTACCGGGTCACCTACGACCTGGAAGGCCGCTAGTGTCCGCTGGTCGCGGAATCCCATGGTCAGCCTGAACTCGCCGTATTGTCTGGAGGCGACATGAAATTCGACCGCGCTGCACCGCGTGAACCAAAGCAAACCGAAGTTCAGCCAGAGCCTGCGGATGATTCCGCCGTTGCCCGTCTTGCCGGCCCGGTGGACCGGCGCGGGTTTCTTTCGGGCCTGGGCCGCATGACTGCAGCGATTGGCGCTCCCGTTGTATTTGCCCGGTACCTGCCCGCCGGGCTTATCCCTGTCGTGATGGCGGAGGAGGGTGAGGGCGCTGGAATCCCCGGTAAACACACCGGGTTGACCATTCTCAACGACAGGCCACTGAACGCTGAGACACCGGCCCACCTGCTGGACGATGTGGTAACGCCAGCCAGCAGACTGTTCGTTCGCAACAATGGTGCTCCGCCAGCCAGTGTTGACCCGGCTACCTGGAAGCTCACGATCGATGGCGAGGCGGTGGACCATCCGGTGGTGTTCAGCATTGAGCAGCTGAAGCGGGAATTCAGCCAGCATAGCTACAACCTGACAATCGAGTGTGGTGGCAATGGACGGGCGGAATTCAACCCGCCAGCCCGCGGCAACCAGTGGACGACGGGTGCGGTGGGATGCTCTCGTTGGACCGGGGTGCGCCTTCGCGATGTACTTAAGCGAGCGGGACTCAAGGACAGCGCAGTATACATAGGCTATTACGGCGCCGATACGCACATTAGCGGCGACCCGGCAAAGGTCCCCATCAGTCGCGGTGTCCCTTTGAGCAAGGCGATGGAGGACGAAGCGCTTATTGCCTGGGCGATGAACGGTGAAGATTTGCCGATGCTGAACGGCTTCCCCCTGCGCCTGGTATTTGGCGGCTGGCCCGCTTCTGTTTCTGGGAAGTGGCTGACCCGGATCGCGGTGCGGGACCGTGTACACGATGGTCCCAAAATGGGTGGGTACTCGTATCGGGTCCCCTGTGAACCCGTTGCACCGGGCGCGGAGGTCGCCGAAGAAGCCATGTGCATTATCGAGGCGATGCCAGTGAAATCTCTGGTGACCTTTCCTCGCTCGGGAGTCGTACACAAACTGGAAGAGGTTCTACCGGTACGCGGCCACGCCTGGGTTGGAGACCGGGAAGTGCAGCGTATGGACGTCTCTATCGATTTCGGACAGACATGGCTGCCGGCCAAACTGGGCAAACCAGTCAATCGAAATGCCTGGCAACAGTGGCACGCTGAGGTTCGTTTCCCGCAGCGGGGCTATTACGAAGTTTGGGCGCGGGCTACCGATGATGCCGGTGTATCCCAGCCTATGATTTTGCCGGGCTGGAATCCCCGTGGTTACCTCAACAACGCCTGCCACCGGGTGGCGGTGAAGGTTGCCTGATGATTGCGGCACGCAGCGGGTTTCTTGTCGTTTTGCTGATGCTGGGCCCCTGCGCAGCAGCGGGGGTTGATCCTGGCACAGGTCTGGTGATCGCCCCCGGCTTCGAGACTGTGAGTACTCATTGTACGGTCTGCCACTCGAGTATGCTGATCACCCGCAGCCGGGCTACGCGCGATGGCTGGCGGGCGATGATCCGCTGGATGCAGGAGACCCAGGGTCTGTGGTCGCTGGGTGATAAGGAAGAGGAGATTCTGGATTACCTCGCGACAAATTATCCCCCTGCTAAAACTGGACGCCGCAGACCTTTACCTGCGGACCTGCTCCCTCCCCGCTAGATAACCCGAATGGAAACATCAAAAGTGCGGCGCATCCATGCGCGTGAGCATGGCGAACTGCCGTGCCGGTGGCATCGTCAAATTGCATTTGTCACCGAAATTCGTCGCGTAGTCGGCGCTGGCCCTCATTACTTCTTCAAGGATTTGACCCATCATGATTTTCCGATTCAACGCCGGCAGTGGTTCGCTGCAGGAACCTAGCAGATCTTCGAAATAGGCCCTGGTATGTGCTTAAGGGAAGTGTATTTCCGGCGATTGTGGAGCGATTGGTGCAGTACTCGCATGCGGCGGGCACAAGATTCTGGATGGAAATATACTGCATGTAAGGTGCATGGGGGATTTCATGGCGTATTATATAACTTATGCACGATTAATTTACGTAAGATATGCACCTTATTACTTGACAGTGACCCTCTCTTCGTCGATTATCTGGCTAAAAATGCACTATAATGCATCGCAAATAATGCTAAGCCGATAAAAAGAGACCCCTGTAATGCCAACAAAAGCCTGCACACCCACAACCGAAAGCCAAAAGGCACCGACATGGTGAGCCTGCCGACACCCGCTGCTGCAACGCACGCACTTCCCGAGGTCTTCAATTTTGCCGAGCATCTGCTCGCTATTAATGCCGAGCGTGCGGACAAGGTCGCATTTGTAGACGATGCAGTTTCCATCAGCTACGGCGAACTGGATCGGCGTGTCCGTCAAATGGCAGCCGGGCTAACCGCGGTCGGGGTGAGGCGAGAGGAGCGAATCCTGCTGCTCATGGAAGACTGTATCGCATGGCCTGTCTGCTTTCTCGGCAGTATGTTTGCGGGTATCGTTCCAGTGGCGGTAAATACCTTGCTAACCGCGGATGACTACGCCTATATGTTGAAGCACAGCCGTGCCCAGGCGGTATTGGTGTCCAGCGGTTTGCTACCGACTCTTAATGCAGCGCTGGATCAGCCCGGGCATGAGGTGAAAAAAGTCATCATCTCGGCACCGCAGGAACCCTTGCAGCCCTCCGAGATCGGGCTGGAAGCCTTTCTCGACGAGCAGCCAGAGAGTCTGGAGCCCGCCGCAACGTCGGCAGCCGATCCCGGCTTCTGGCTTTACTCTTCCGGGTCAACTGGCAGACCCAAGGGCACGGTTCACTGCCACGGTAACCCCTATTGGACCGCTGAGCTCTATGGCAAGGGCGTATTGGGTATAACATCCCAAGATGCGTGCTTTTCTGCCGCGAAACTGTTCTTTGCGTATGGCCTGGGCAACTCCCTGACCTTCCCCCTGAGTACGGGCGCCACTGCGGTGCTAATGTCCGGGCGGCCAACACCTGACGCCGTCTTTGCTCGATTGACCGGTGGTGCAGGAGGCGTCAAGCCTAGCATTTTCTTCGGCGCGCCTACCGGGTTCGCCGGGATGCTCGCCGCAGGCTCATTGCCCTCGCGTGAAGAGACGGCGCTTCGCCTGGCATGTTCGGCGGGGGAGGCCCTGCCCGCCGAGCTTGGGGAGAAATTCCAGAATGCTTTTGGCGTCGAGGTTATCGACGGTATTGGCTCTACAGAAATGCTCCATATCTATCTGTCGAACCGGGTCGGTAACGTTCGATACGGAACGACGGGTTGGCCGGTAGATGGCTATACCGTTGAATTGCTCGATGATGAGGGTGCCCCTGTGCCTGACGGCGAGCCAGGGGATCTGTACGTTTCTGGCCCTTCCTCAGCACTGATGTACTGGACCAACCGGGAAAAAACCCGTGACACCTTCCAGGGAAGATGGGTGAAGAGTGGTGACAAGTACATCCGTAATGACGATGGCAGCTACACCTATGCGGGGCGTAGCGACGACATGCTTAAAGTCAGTGGCATTTATGTTTCGCCTTTCGAGGTTGAATCGACGGTTATGCAGCACCCCAGTGTACTCGAGGCCGCTGTCGTTGGTGCTACGGACGAAAACGGCCTGGTGAAAACCAAGGCATACATTGTCCTCAAGTCAGGCGAGAGCCTGACTGACGCGGAAATCAAGTCGTTTGTTAAGGACCGCCTGGCCCCTTACAAGTATCCCAGGCTCGTAGAATTTGTTGATGATTTGCCCAAAACAGCGACAGGGAAGATTCAGCGCTTCAAGTTGCGCGAACTCGCAGCCCGATAAGCAGTCCTTTGCAAGCGAAGCGGGGTGGGCTAGCTATTTATCTTAAAGAAAAATTGATACCTGGCCAGGGATTTATTTAATTGGATAGGTGAAGCAGTGACTGTTAGGTTTGGTTCGCGTTCTTGCTCTGGCAAATAGCCAGTGCTGTGCAGCAATCGCGTTGTGGATCGACCCGTGTCGGTGCTGTTCAACGCACAAGTTCATCGCGTAGTGAGTCGCTGCGCTCAATTGTATTCAGGAGTAAGGGAAAAATGTCCGTAGCAGAGCAAAAGCAAATGATAGTCGATTTTTATGCTGCACTGGATCGTGGGGACTACGATACCGCGGCCAATATGTGCCACAAAGATTTTGTTTTCTATAACCAGATTGACACTCCCCGTCCGGGCGTTGAGGGCTTCATCGAGGCTGAAAAGAAGCACTTGGACGCCTTCAAAGGGCATAAAATGAAGACCGAAACGGTGGGAGAAGGCGATCGCGTGGTGGCCTATGTGGAATTCGAAGGCCCTCACACCGGTGAGTTTTACGGTGTCGAGCCCACCGGCCGAACGCTGCGTATGTCGATGTGCAACATGTTTACTTTCAAAGACGGCAAGATCATCGAGAAGCGCGCCCATTATGATCGTTATGATCACCTACAGCAGTTGGGAGCAATTCCACAGTAAAGAGCATCGCAGTGCGTGCAGACTGGGTGTGCAGGAAATACCTGGCCTCAGTCCGTGCGCGGTTCAACGGACACGGAAGTTGTTCCCGTTGACGTCTAGGCAAGACAAGTGACAGTAGTACCAACGATAAAGACTAATACACTGGAGCAGCCATGGAGCATACATCAGCATTCCTTCCATCCGAGCTTTGGAACAAAACCCTGTTCACTGGAAGTTGGGATTCGAGCGATTTATCTCCAACCCAGGTGATCGAACCCGCAACCGGGGATGAACTTGGGCAGATCTGCCTGGCAGATCCTGCGGCTGTTGCTGCTTCCGCCCGGGCAGCTCGTGAAGCCCAGGTGGAGTGGTCCGCTCTGCCGCACGAAGCGCGCGCGTCTGTTTTGCGTAAGGCAGCTCAGTTGGCGGAAGCCAATCAGGGGGAACTAATGGATTGGTTGGTCCGCGAAAGTGGATCGACCCAATTGAAAGCAGGCTTTGAAGTCAGCATTACCGCCAAGTCACTCTACGAGAGTTCCGGTTTGCCGGGACTCAGCCAGGGTGAAGTATTGCCCTCGGTTCCAGGGCGCCTGAGTCTGGCGCGTCGACGGCCGCTTGGGGTGGTAGGAGTGATCTCGCCGTTCAACTTCCCCCTTTATCTGGCCATGCGTGCGGTCGCCCCTGCACTGGCACTCGGGAACAGCGTAGTCCTGAAGCCGGATCCTCGCACAGCGGTTTCAGGCGGGATGGTGATCGCCAGATTGTTCGAGTTGGCTGGCTTGCCGAAGGGTGTTCTCCACGTTCTGCCTGGTGCTGGTGATGCGGGAGTGGCATTGGTGGAAGATCCCAACGTGGCGATGATTCAGTTTACCGGCTCGACGGCAGCAGGACGCAAAGTGGGCGAACTAGCCGGGCGACATCTGAAAAAGGTGTCCCTTGAGCTCGGAGGGAAAAACTCGCTCATCGTGCTGGATGATGCCGATATCGACCTCGCAGTGGCCAATGCCGTCTGGGGAAGCTTTCTTCATCAGGGGCAGATTTGCATGGCGACTGGGCGAATTCTAGTTCAGCGGTCAGTCTATAACGCATTCCTAGAGCGGCTCGTGGCCAAAACATCGAGCCTGATCGTGGGCGATCCAGCCAAATACCAAGTGGCAATAGGACCACTTATAAACGCCCAGCAAAGAGACAGCGTTGCAGCTCTTGTTCAGTCCGCGAAAGACGCTGGTGCAAAGCTGGAAGTGGGTGGGACATATATTGAACTGTTTTTCCGCCCGACTGTGCTTAGCGAAGTAGGGGCAGATAACCCAGCTTTTCAGGCAGAGATATTTGGTCCTGTAGCGCTTGTTGTGCCGTTCGACACAGACGAAGAGGCGGTATGTCTTTCCAACGATACGGAATATGGCCTGTCATCGGGCATTATTTCCCGGAATGTGGGGCGGGCGCTTGCACTGGGTGAACGCTTGCGCACCGGATTACTGCATATCAATGATCAGACCGTGAATGACGATGTGATTAATCCCTTCGGGGGCGTCGGCGCCTCGGGCAACGGTACCAGCATTGGCGGCCCGGCGAATTGGGAAGAATTTACCCAGTGGCAATGGGTAACTGTAAAGGGGGAGTGCATTCCATACGCGCTCTAAAACAGGGTAGCAAACTGGATGTACAATTGAGCACTAATGGGGCAAGGGGGAGACGCAAACGAAAAGAAATCTAGCCACAGTTGCCGCGATAATCGTATCAATGGAGGCTTCAGCTGCGTCGGTGCTGGAAGAAGTCGCGGTCACGGCCCAGAAGCGGGAGGAGAGTGCCCAGTCCGTGCCGATTGCGATTGCCACCTACAGCGGCGAGCAAATGAATCAGCTGGGTTATACCAACGCCCAGAAGATAACGGACATGGCACCAGGGGTATCAACCATCCAACCCAACAGTAGGTAGGCCCCGCTGGTGGGGTGTTTCAGCGCGTTACAGCTTTGGTATCTGGAGCTAGTTGATGTAACGCGAGGCAACCCCCTGGCATAACGGCTAGAACGAGGGCCTGTGCGCATCGGTTATAGGTCTGGCCAAACTTTTTAACGCTGTAAAACCTGCAGCTCTTGGCGCCGCTATTTTCTACGGATATCGGCGTCTTTTTTTTGTGATCGACATTTACCTGAACGCAGCCATTCTCTACCGGTTCATACCAGGTGGTTCGAGCGGAATTCAGTGTGAATCTCGAGACCAAGCCATTGCTGGACACATTTGTTTACTGCCGCTGCCTGGATTTCAGCTGAGTACCGTGGCTTGTACTGATCATGGCTATATCAAGGATTTTCTGATTAACCAGCCAAAGGATATTTACTTGGACGGCCTCCAAGGGCTTTGCTAGCGTTGGCTGTTAATAAGTTGAATGTCATGCCTAAAGTTCATGGGCGCGTTATTCATAGCTGGAACTTAAGGCTCCAGTCCGCTTTGCTACTGTCGAATGGAGAAATAGCTATGTGTTATCAGCCGGGGAGCTCACGAAGTGCTCGAGTGTGCAAGGCACTTGTCCTGTTCATGAGCTTGCTGCTTCCTGCTTCCGGATTCACCCAGGAGTCCGTCTATGGACAGTTGGACTTTGCAAATTCAGGAAGCGCGGAGGCACAGGGTGCATTCACAGAAGGTCTGTTGATGCTGCACAGCTTTCAGTATGAGGATGCTAGAGAATCATTCCACAAAGCCCAGGCGATCGACCAGGACTTTGCGATGGCCTACTGGGGTGAGGCGATGACTTACAATTATCCCCTTTGGCCATTTCCACCCGATAAAGCGGCAGCGCTTGCCGCCTTGGCAAAGCTGGGTAAAACCCCTTCGCAGCAATTATCCCGGGCCCCCACTGAGCGGGAAAAGGATTACATTGCAGCCGTTCAAATCCTGTTTGGCGACGGTGAAAAAAAAGAGCGGGATTTTAACTACCTGGCTGCCATGGAAACGCTCGCTGAAAAGTATCCCGATGACCTGGATGCAGCGCTGTTTTTGGCGCTTGCCAAGCTCGGCACCAGCCACGGAGGCCGCGATTTCTCAATTTATATGAAAGCTGCTGCGATCACCGAAGAAGTATTCGCAAAGAACCCGCTTCACCCTGGTGCTGCACACTACATGATCCACTGCTACGACGATCCAGTCCATGCGCCTCTGGGACTTCGGGCGGCCCATGTTTACGCAAAAATTGCCCCTTCGGCCTCCCATGCACAGCATATGCCTTCGCATATATTCTTTGCGTTGGGCATGTGGGATGAGGCGAGCATTTCAAATGTTGATGCTTATGAATCGGACAAGGAACGCGCTCGGCGCAAAGGTCAGAAGCTCAGTGCTCACGGGTATCATGCCATCTGGTGGCTGCTCTACAGCAAGCTGCAGGAAGGAAAGTATGCTGATGCCAAGGCTCTGATTGATGATGTTGAGAAGCACTATCAGTCGTCAAACATCAAGGGTATGGCACAGAACATAGTGATGCGCATGAATACGCTCTATGCACTGGAAACCGGTCAGTTGGATCATGACCTCGATATTGCCGGTATCAGACCCGAGGAACTTAACGAAACCTCCAGGGCAGCTTACTTATTCGTTCGGGGAATGGATGCCATCGATAACGACCGGTTATCCGACGCCAGAAAAAATCGAGAGCAATTGAATCAGATACTGCTAGAAAAGGCGGATGCCGGTAGCGAGGTTTTGCTTCTGGAACTGTCAGCGCTCATCCGGCAAAAGGAAGGCAACATGGAAGCGGCAATCGATGTGATGAAACGTGCCAACAGCATCGAGGGAGAAATGCCTATGGATTTTGGCCCACCCTGGCCCACGAAGTCATCCTACGAGTTACATGGCGAAATGCTGATCCGACTCAGGCGCCCTGAGGAAGCAATGGCGCAGTTCAGGCTGGCGCTGGCGCGGGCACCAAAACGGGCGGCAGCTTTGTTGGGCCTTGCTCGTTCTGCCGCGCTTGCAGGGCAAAAGGATGTCTCTCTGGAAGCCTATCGTGACTTGAACGCCATCTGGTCAGAGGCTGATCGGGGAATTGCAGGACTCGAGGAAACGCGTTCGGCTTTGCAGGAAATGGAATAGATGAGCCATTGTAACAATTGGCCAGGTGGCCTGATGGCAAAAGCAATCAGTTGATCATGCCAGTGGAGTGGACGGCCGCTCCATTAGCTTTCGTTAATAGCCCGTCATATGGATTCTGTTTCACACCCAGACCAGACCTTCCGGAGCTGAATCTGCATAGTCTCTGGCACATTCCCCGGCAATCGCAACAATATTGTTCAGGAATATACTCTGGTGCTTCTTTTTAAAGCAGGCGGACATATAGAGGTTGGGAGGGGTTTGCCGTACCGGGATTGTCTTCAGGGTTCCCGCCTTTAACTCGCGAATTGCCAGAGCGGTGGGTATTGCCATTACACCAACGCCCTCGGAGGTCAGGGCAATGCCTGTGGCGCCGGAAAAAACGCACGCCAGTTTCACCATATGGGTATCGGAAATGGCATCTTCCATCCCGTTTAGCAGTAGATACTCCTCTATGACGGCAAATGTGGATGCACTCTTTGGCGGGAGTATGATGGGATAGGCCTTGAGCTCATGTATATCGACTTCGTTCTGACTGCGAAAATAATCAGGACAAGACATCCATGACATGGAGAATATACATATGTTCTCAAAGAGGAGCTCTGTTTCGGACTGCGGGCCCAGCACAAACGCCAGGTCGAGTTCGTCGTCCTGCAGTTTCTGCATGAGGTCCGGGAGCAGGCCTCCATGGAATTCAAAGGCAGTCTTCGGATACCTGCTTTGAACCTCACGTATGAATCTGGCGCCCCAACTCAGGGTCACCAGCTCAATCACACCAATCCTTAGTGTTTCGCGAACTTCAGCATCTGCCAGATCGCTTTCGAGTTCACTCTCGAGTTCCACGATCTGCCGGGCGTATTTGAGAACCAGTTTGCCCTCCGGGGTGAGTTTGACCGGCTTGCTGCCCCGAACATAAAGCTCCGCGTCGAAGGACTGTTCCAGGGCATGGATTCGGGCGGTAATGGTTGGCTGGGTAGCATGGAGCTTTTCAGCGGTTTTGCTGAAATTCCCCAGTTTTGAGAGCCAAATCAATGTCTCGTAGAAGCGTATATTCATACATGGCCCACGCACATATTATTGATTGAGGAAACGAGAGAAATCGCTGTTCCCTCAGAAGTATTAGTAACACGAACTGTGCGGATATACTACAGCAAACACCGTGCCAACTAACAGGTTGGCACGACCTGCGAACATTGTCTTACAGAATAACCCGCTGCGAATTGCAGCAAGTTCCGCCTGGACCTTCAAGGACACTTTGAACGTTCTCGATTGGATTCCTGCCCCTTATTCAGTTTGGACTGATGATTTTTCCCTGCGTACACGCAGCAGTGTGTGTATTGCACCTCATGAAGACGAACGCCTGGAAAACCAGCGCTGGCGCGAGCCATTTCTGCGGCATTGGGGAATAGCTTCAAAGCCAAGGGCCTGACTGGACACTAAAAAAGTTGATAGTAGCTCAAAGATATTTTCACTTGGACAGGTGAGTAGGCCGTCTGTAGCTTTGATTCCAGATAGGAGAATCAAGACCCGATGAACAAAGGCTTGAGTTTTAACCCTCGCCGCGATTCCCGGCTCTGTAAAAAAATGAATTCACCCCAAGCAGGTACGTTAACGTGAAAATTCTAAGTGTCGAAATACTGCGACTGGAATCCGCCCAGCCTACGGTCATAAAGATCCCGTGGAACCCTACTGTCATCAGAATCAACACTGATAGTGGCCTCTACGGTCTGGGCGAGATCGGCCTGGCTTACGGCATCGGTGAGCACGGGCAGGCGGGAATGGCCAAAGATTTTGCTTCTCTGATTATTGGTATGGACCCCACCAAGACCGAGGAGATTTGGGAAAAGCTGTACAAAACAACGTTCTGGGCGCTGGGAGGCGGCGTGCAGATCTTTGCCGTGATTAGCGCTATCGATATTGCGCTCTGGGACCTGAAAGGCAAGGCCCTGGGCGTTCCTGTGTACCAGTTACTCGGCGGCAAGACCAACGATCGACTGCGGACCTATGCGTCGCAGATCCAGTTTGACTGGGATCCCCAGATGCAGCCGATGGTAACTCCTGAGGACTACAGGCAGTCGACTATGAAAGCGCTGGAAGATGGTTATGACTGCGTAAAGGTCAACCCCATCGGCTTTGACCTCCAGGGCCAGTGGATGAACTGGAAGACCAGCGGCGTATTGACGAGGAAGCAAATCAACACCGCGGTGAATCGGGTCGCGGCGATTCGCGAGGCGGGAGGAGAGGAACTCGATATCATCATCGAGTTGCACTGCCATACCGATACCAACACGGCGATACAGCTGGGTCGTGAGTTGGAGAGCTTTAACTGCCTTTACTACGAAGAACCCACCAGTCCCTTGAACTGGAAGAATATCAAGAAGATCAGTGATGACATCGCCATACCGGTAGCAACGGGTGAGCGCATGTGGACCCGCTGGGGTTTCAGACCTTATTTCGAGAACCAGGCTATTCAGATTGCACAGCCAGACCTTGGCGTTTGTGGCGGGATATCGGAAGGCAAAAAGATTTGCGACATGGCCAGTGTATATGACATCGGCGTCCAGCTACACATGTGCGGCGGTCCCATTGCGACGGCAGCTGCACTGCAGGTTGAGGCTGCGATATCAAACTTTGTCATACACGAACACAACAACGTTTCGATAAACCCCGAAAACATTGCTTTCTGCGTCCATGACTATCAGCCGGTTAATGGCTATTTCGACGTGCCTGATCTGCCAGGTATTGGACAGGATCTGACAGAAGAAACGTACAGGAATGCACGTCGTATTGTTGTGGAATGACAGGTTTTCGGTACGCGGGTAAAGCAGTAACTAAGAGGTTTTCCCTGCAAGCCAAGAGATATAGTGAAATCCTAAAGAGGACTAGAGTTTGAAATATTTAATTGTTGGTGCCGGCGCAATGGGTGGCGTACTCGCCGGGTATATGGCCGCAGCCGGGAAAGATGTGACCATTCTCGCGAGGGGGGACAACCTGGCAGCGATCAAGGAAAACGGTCTCAAGCTTCACACGCCCACAGGAGAAGTCAGAACTATTGCACTCAATGCATGTGATGAAGCCAGTTACGATGAGACTCCAGACGTAGTCATACTTTGCGTGAAGGAATACACGCTGGATGGTGTGGTACCTCTACTGGATCGCGTATGCACTGAAAAAACGATCGTGCTCCCGCTGTTGAATGCCATCAAGATGGGCGACCGGATTGCCGACATGATGTCGACAAAAGCGATTCTTCTCGAAGGGATAGCCTACGTGGCCTGCGAGCGATTGGGGCCCGGTGAAGTTAAAAAGAAACTGGATTTCTTCAATATTGTTTATGGCATGCGCATGGGATTTGAGCCGATTCCAGAGCTGAAGCTTATTGAAGAAGACCTGAAGGATTGCGAAACCAATCCCGAAGTCTCGGACAACATGTTCCAGTCCGCTTTGCGGAAGTTTGTCCGTGTGTCAACGTGTTCGGCAGTGCTTGTCTACTACGGCGGCACTATGGGAGACGTCGTAGCCAACCCCGAGCGGATGGCGCTTCTTGAACAGCTTTCCATGGAAATCATCAAAGTTGCTGAAGCTTACGGCTGCCCGTTCCCTTCGGAAGAGGATATGATGGAATGGGTACGGGACTCCGCCAAAAACGTCTTTCCGGAATATCGAACCTCCATGAAAACAGACTACGATGCCGGCCGACCTCTGGAGGTTCAAACACAGTTTATAGACGTCTATGAACTTGGTCGAAAAGTCGGTCTCGAGATGCCTGGTTACAAGAAAATCGTTGATCATTTTGGCTATAAAGATGGAAAGGTTAAGAACATGGCCTGACCCGAACGGTCTTTGAAACTGGCCGCTGTGCCGGAGGGGCTGTATGTGACGAGAAACCACAAACCCAACTAGACAAAGAAAATAAAAAGAGATCTATAAAAGCAATTTATAGAAACAATCATCAACAAGGCGGGATGTAGAAATGAATAGAATGAAGATTAGTTCGGTGTTAGCGGTATCTACCTGTGTTTTCTACACAGATATTTCCCTGGCGGCAGAAAGTCTGGCCCTCGAGGAGGTCGTGGTTACGGCACGAAAACGAGCCGAGTCACTCCTGGATGCCCCGATCGCTATCTCAGCGTTCAGTGAGCAGCGACTGGAGCAGCTCGGTGTAAATAGCATGGTTGATATGAAAAATTACATACCGAACCTGCACTACTCTGACCGGGGAAGCTTACAAACCGAAATCACCATCCGGGGTGTGGGCGGTAATTCTCGAAACATCGGCGTTGATAGTGGAGTTGGAATGTATGTCGATGGTGTCTATACGGGACGAACCGGTGCCTATAATCAGAGCATCCTCGACGTTGAGCGAATCGAGGTCTTGCGTGGTCCTCAAGGGACTCTCTTTGGCAAAAACACTACCGGTGGTGCTATCAATATCATTTCAAAAAAGCCCACTGAAGAGTTTTATGGTCAGGTAAAGGGAAATTTCGGCAATTACGATGAGAAGCGCGGGAGAGTATTTGTATCCGGGCCTATCACCGACAGTTTCTTCGGCAACATAGTAGTTGATAAATGGGATCGTGATGGGTATCTGGACAATATTGCCCCAGAGCCAAGATTACAGGACGAATTACAGAGCGAAGATCGCTTGTCAGGTCGTGTTCACTTACGTTCATTATTGACAGATAAACTGGAACTGAATCTTGCTGTCGATGCAACGCGCGACCGTAGAGACGCCGTTCTTAATCAAAATCCAAACTATGATCGCATGGAAGTCTCCACTGATCAGTTGAATATCAATGACAGGGACATGTGGGGCGTCTCATTTACGATTGACTACAACGTGAATGAAAATTGGGACATCACTGCTATAACCGGGTATCGAGATACTGATATTTTTGTAAAAAGTGACGCCGATCAGACCCCGGTAGATATTTTCCACTCAGAGAAATTTACCGATGAAACCGAAAATTTCAGTCAGGAGATCAGAGCGGCGTTTTCGTATTATGATTTTTCGGGGGTGGCAGGTCTCTACTACTACTCTCAAGACAGTGCGGCTTTTAGGTACATCTTTTTCATGGGAAATCCGTTTCTTAACGACCATGAACTGGAGGTTCGTTCCTACGCGGCGTTTACAAATGTCACATATGACATCCGCGACGATCTGGCACTGACGCTCGGCGCTCGTTATACAAAGGAGAAGCGGGACGGTAAGTTTTATCAAGAGTCTGATTTCTTTCCCAGCTACGATTTCCCATCGATAGAGACCGATGATGGTGTCGTTTCCTGGACAGCAAACCTGAACTACAAATGGAATGAATTTACGTCCACCTATATTTCTGCGAGTCACGGCTTCAAGTCTGGCGGGATGAGCCTGGATACACTTACAGTACCGTTCCAGACAGCCGAATCACAAATCTTTGATCCTGAGTATGTCACCACATACGAGTTGGGTTTCAAAAGCGATTTTTGGGATGATCGTGCGCAGGCGGCGATTGCAGTCTTCTACAGTGAGTACGAAGATCGCCAGGTTACACAGTTCGTCCGGGTCCCTGGTGGGGCATTTGAAACTCCGCAAACGACCAATGCTGGTGAATCGGAGATATCCGGTATTGAAATTGAACTGCAGGCGCGTCTGACTGAGGGGCTAACACTCTGGGGCAATGCAGCGTTCATGGACGGCGAATACACGGAGTTCCCAAATGCTACCTCGACAGGGCTCTCTTTCACTGGAAATACTACGGAAAGAACACCAAAGTCATCAGGCTCGCTTGGTCTGATATATCGCTACCCATTAGGTGACGGATTCATTGCCCTCAATGGGGATATAAACTACAAGGGCGAAACTGAACTACAGGCTGATAATTTCCCCAGGCACCTTGAAGACGGGTATACAGTATATAACGCCCGAATAGGTTACGAGATGGCGAATGGCTTTGGCATGTATGTTTGGGGAAAGAACCTGAGCGACGAAGAATACCTTGAGTTTTCCAGAGACTTTCTTGATTCCAGACAGATATTGTACGGTGAGCCCCGCATGTATGGTGTAGAAGTAATGTGGAACTTCTGACAGCATCGGGAGATGGTCTTTAGCGTTTGTCACGGGAGCAAGAAGTGTCAGGCACTTCTTGCTCCATTCGTAGCGTGATAGATATTGCGACGATTTTAATCCCGCCTGGCTTCAACATTTAGACAGCCGCCATTGAACAAAGTATCTAACAGGACGCTCACACTGATGAAGACCACCGATTTTGCATTTGCCGACCCTGGTGCGAGTGACCAGCAGTACCCCAAACCGATTTATGCCTGGTATGTGGTAATCGTTCTCCTGTTCACGATGATTATTTCACTCGTCGATCGGATGGTTATTTCTCTATTGGTGGTTCCTATCCAGCTTGAGTTGGGCCTTTCAGACGTGGATATGGGCTGGATTCTGGGTGTCGCCTTTGGATTATTCTATTCCATTATGGGCCTGCCACTCGGCACTATGGCAGACCGGTTTCATCGTATTCACTTGATTGCCGCGGGCATATTTATCTGGAGTCTGATGACCATTGCCTCTGGTCTTTCAGAGTCGTTCTGGGCCCTGTTTTTTTCCAGGATGGGGGTAGGCGTCGGTGAAGCCGTACTCGGTCCCGCAGCCTGGTCATTGATCTCGGATTTATTCCCTCCCCATAGACGTGGTCGAGCCTTGAGCGTTTTCCAACTCGGTGCTGTAAGCGGTGTCGGTTTGGGTTATTTGATGGGCGGATTTGTATTTCAACTCGCTGAATCACCAGGTTTCTTTGATTGGAGCTGGTTTAGTGGTATGGCTCCCTGGCGAATAGTCTTTATCCTGGCTGGCATACCGGGTTTCGTCTTCATGCTTCTCGTCTTGTTAATAAAAGAACCCCGTGTTGGAAAAGTGGGGGCGTCAGTGCCGGCAGCCCAGACCTTCGATTTTCTTGTGGGTTCAGGCCGCGCTCTCCTGCCTTTGTTTACCGGAATGGCCTCGGTGATGCTGACCTTTTACGCTTTCAACTCCTGGGTGCCGGCGATCCTGACTCGACAGTATGGGATATCGTCCGGTGAGATCGGACAATACATGGGTATCCTGGTTCTCTTGTTTGGCGGGTCTGCCATTTATCTCGGTGGCTGGATCACTGACATAGGAGCCCGGAAAAACAAAAACAATATCTATGTCAAGGTTATGATAGTCAGTGCCATGGGGATCATTCCATCCATTATCCTCTTCGCGCAAAGCCGTGACCTTGAATTCTCATTGTTATTCATTGCCAGTTTTGTCTTCTTCGCAATGCTACCTAACGGCGTTGTGGTAGCGTATGTCAACCGCGTAACACCGCCAAGAATGAGAGGGCTGGTAGGGGCGGTGTATATCCTGTTCTGTAATCTTTTCGGTTACATGATTGGGCCCAGTGCCGTGCCCATGCTATCAGAGAATCTGTTTGGTGGTGGAGAGTATGTTGCGCAATCGCTTGCCGTTGTTGGTGCCTCCTTCGGCCTCCTGGCATTGGTGCTTTTTGTGTCAATCCGCCAGTCTTCGTTGACCATGATTGCCAGCAACAATATGGCGACTACCTGACAATCGTCCGTTCGTGTAGACACCATCCTAAAATGAGTTAATCAACTAGATATCTGGCGAGAACTGAGATTATGGTCAAGACAAGATTTGTTCCGGAAGGTACGCCGGTACCCATTCGCTACGGTGTGCGCGGGGGTGGTTGGTTGGTCCTGTCGGGTCATATGGGCCAACAGAACCTGACGTTGGTAGAGGGCGGCTTCAAGGAAGAGTTTGAACAGACCCTGATCAATATCAAGGATACGTTGGAGTCTCATGGAGCCGCCTTCACTAATGTCATCAAAGCAAATGTTTATTTGTCGAACATGGATGACTTCATGGTGATGAATGACATCTGGACCTGCTGGTTTCGGGATCCTTTCCCCGCTAGAACTTGCGTTGCGGGTGCGTTGCCTTTTGGGGCACTGGTTGAAATGGACGTGTGGGCATACATTGATCACGACTAAACCGACGTATAGTTATTGGTCTTTGGTGCCGACGCGATGAAGCATTACGTGACTGCGACGCATTGGGGGGTCTATAACGTCAAGGTTACGGATAATGAAGTTACTCATGTCGAACCTGCCCTTGCAGACCGGGACCCCTCTGCTATCGGCCGCTCACTCACCGAATCCTGCACACACAAAGTCCGAATCGAACAGCCTATGGTACGTGAGGGTTGGCTAAAGGATCCGGAAACCAAAAACAGACAACAGAGGGGGCGCGATCCCTTTGTAAAGGTTTCCTGGGAGACAGCTATAGATCTGGTCTCTGCTGAACTGAGACGCGTTAAAGATCATCATGGAAATTCGTCAATTTACGCTGGTTCTTACGGCTGGGCGAGCGCTGGACGCTTTCACCACGCCCAAAGCCAGTTGGGGAGATTTCTAAACCTCTTTGGTGGGCACACCAATACAGTAAATACTTATTCCTTCGCAGCAGCCGAAGTTATTGTCCCGCACATTGTCGGATCGTTCTTCGACGTACTGTTTGCCGGGACAACAATTGCCAATATCGCCCAGCATGGTGAACTCGTAGTCGCTTTTGGCGGCTGGCCTGCGAAAAACTCTCAGGCTAACTCCGGTGGTGTCAGCCGACATGAAGCGATGTCAGCACAAAGGCATTGCAAGGAGGCGGGTGTCGAGTTTGTATGTATCGGCCCAAATAAAGGAGATATGGCGGGTTTCCTGAACGCTGAATGGCTTCAGGTTCGCCCCACAACCGACATAGCGGTTATGTTGGGACTTGCACATACCTTGTACGAGGAGAACCTGTACAACGCAGAATTCCTGTCAACCCATTGCGTAGGGTTTGAACCTTTCAGGTGCTATTTACTCGGCATTAATGACGGTGTGGTCAAAAACGCAGATTGGGCTGCTGAAGTTTCCGGGTTGTCAGCAGATTCTATTCGTCGACTTGCCAGGAAGATGGGCACAAGCAGGACGTTCCTTTCAGCAAGTTGGTCTTTGCAGAGAGCTGAATACGGTGAACAACCCTACTGGATGTTAATTGTTCTGGCCGCTATGCTGGGCCAGATTGGATTGCCGGGCGCGGGCTTTGGTTTTGGCCATTCCGCCGTAGAGGGTATTGGCACGCGTTGGGACCACCCGGTACGGCCGGCGTCTTTACCCATTCCGGAAAACCCGGTAAAAGATGTATTTCCCGTTTCCAGAATTGCTGATCTGCTTTTGAATACGGGAAAAGCCTGTGATTTCAATGGTAAGCAATGGGATGGACTCCTCCTCACCCTATCGAATCGGCGTCGATGCGCCAGAATGGTAATTGCAAGACCACCATTCAAAGGAAGAGGAGAAGCCCAGATGAACATTACCCGAGTTGGTGTTGATATCGCAAAGTCCGTTTTCCATGTGCACGCTGTCGATTCTCGTGATCGGCTCCAGTGGCAATGCAAACTCAAGCGCAGCCAATGGATTGACGCCTTGTGTGAAAGGCTATCCCCTGGTGCGGAAGTCGGTATGGAGGCCTGTGCGTCGGCCCACCACTGGGCTCGCGAACTCCAGAAGCGTGGTTATCACGTGAGGTTGATTGCAGCTCAGTTTGTGAAACCGTACGTGAAGAGCAACAAGAATGACCGCGTGGACGCCGAGGCGATCTGCGAAGCGATGGGTCGGCCAGGCATGCGGTTTGTCAGGGCAAAGACAGTGGCTCAGCAGGATATACAGGCGGCACACCGGATACGCGAAGAATTGGTTGGTCAACGCACAGCAAAAGCCAACCAGATCCGCGGGCTGGCCGGCGAATACGGCATCGTCGCCCCAACGGGGATTCGGAGGCTGCGGCAAGCCTTGCCCCGATGGCTGGAGGATGCGGAGAACGGCCTGACACAGGATTTTCGAGTCCTGATGGCCGGGTTGGCGGAGGACCTGTGTTACCTCGACAAGCGGATACAAGCGCTTGATGAGCGGATAGCCCAATACGTGAAGCAGGATCCTGTAGCGCGCCGCTTAATGGAACTTCGCGGCGTGGGCCCGCTGACTGCAAGTGCACTGGCGGGCGCTCTGGGAGACGGTAAGGCCTTCGGCAAGGGACGGGAATTTGCGGCTTCATTGGGGCTCACACCGCGCCAGCACAGTACCGGCGGAAAGGACCGGTTGTTGGGGATCAGTAAACGAGGTGACAGCTACCTGCGGAAGCTTCTTGTTCACGGTGCCCGTGCCGTAATCCGGCACGCGAAAGGCCGGGATGACGGGCTCAGCCAATGGTTGAGGGAATTGTCGGCGCGCAAGCATGTCAACGTGGTTATCGTAGCGCTGGTGAACAAGACGGCACGGGTGGCCTGGGCAATGGTTCACAATGACACGGCTTATGATCCGGTGCTGGTGACCGAGCACCAGGTGGCCTGATACCGGTGTGGTAACTGTTTGAGAAGAGGAGATCACCACGATTGCAGAGCACTCTGCTTGATGGCGAACAGGTTGAACCGACGTCGGAAAACCCCTTCTGAGCGATGAGCCGAAGAGCTCGTGTAAGCGATTGGGAGCCGACGTGCGAATAGCCCATCAGGGTCCGATGCCTATAAGACGGGCATCATGAATGAGACCGGATACACGTAGGCAGTCGTACCTTGACGCGATCAGACACGGTGCTTGCAAAAGAGGAGGAGTCCATACACGCTTAATCTTTCCAGAGATTAAGCTTGTCTACTGGTGTGGGCAATCCATTTCATCATCATCAGGATATTAACCGCTTGTTATTAGCCTGGCGCAAGCCGGAAACTATCATCGTCCAGGAACCATGGTGGACATCAACGGCACGGCATGCCGATATTGTTTTACCTTGCACCACAACGCTGGAACGCAACGATTTTACGGCCGGCCATTGCGACTGGTCGCTCCAGGCGATGCAGCAAGCTGTTACGCCGCGTGGAGCCTCCCGCAACGAATATGACATCTTCACCGATTTGGCGGATGTACTGGGCTTTAAAGAGCGCTTTACGGAGGGGCGAGATGAGACGAAATGGTTGAATCATCTCTATGACAAAACCAGGCAAAGCGCTGCTGGAAAAGGGGTTGAGTTGCCGGATTTTCAGGCATTTTGGCAAGAGGGCGAGTTCAGATATCCAGCTTTTGAGCATGCCGAAGTACTTTTCAAAGCTTTCCGCGAAGATCCTGAGGGCAATCCATTATCCACGCCGTCGGGAAAGATTGAGATTTATTCTGAAACGATCGCGTCATTTTCCTATGACAATTGCCCACCGCATCCGATGTGGATTGAGCCCCAGGAATGGTTGGGTTCTACCAAGGTGGCCCGCTACCCATTCCATTTAATATCCAATCAACCCAGAGATAAACTGCACAGCCAGCTCGATTTCGCCGTAAACAGCAGGGAAATAAAGGTCCGGGAACGGACTCCCTTATGGATTAACCCTGAAGACGCGGCCAGTAAAAACCTGTCGGATCGGGACATCTTGCGTGTTTATAATGATCGGGGCGCATGCCTGGCAGGCGTTATCATTAGTGGCGATGTTCAAAAGGGGGTAGTAATACTCCCCACGGGTTCCTGGTATGATCCAGAAATGCCTGGAGTCATTGGGGCCCTGGATGTTCATGGCAATCCGAACGTATTAACCCGTGACGTTGGCACGTCCAAACTATCGCAGGGCCCCAGCGCCCAGAGTTGCCTTGTAGACATAGAACGATACGATGGGGCTCCGCCAGCGGTTAAAGTTCACGAGCCTCCGCAGATCATTGAGCGATTATGCAGATAGGCGTCATTTGATCCTCGACAACATCTGGTTCGCCCGATAGCCTTTGAGCAGTGACAACCTGCCGGGCTATTCCTCGTTACTCATATGCTGCTCAACAATCTGGTCGATGGTAAAAGTGCTGGGTGTTGTCGCCGCGGGAGCCCTTCAAAGATCTCGAGAAACTGCTTTACCATCTGCTGATATTAATTTGCACTTAAAACTGCCCCGGGGTTGGCGTGAACCCCTGACAGTGGTTGGTCAGCTGGCAAGCACCTTGCCTTCGTCTGTAATGATTTCGATCAGGTCCTGGTAAGACTCTTCGACCGTCTTCCCTGATGTATCCAGTACGTAGTGCGCCTGTTCATAGAAGGGCGTGCGCTCCGCAAGGATGGTGCGAAGGTCGTCCATGGCGTCTTCGTTATCCACCATGGGACGGGTGTCGCCCTGTTCGATGACCCTCTGCATGTGCTCTTCGGGAGAGGTTTTAACCCAAATGACCCGGCAGGTGCTGAGGAGCATGTTGAGTCCCCTGGCTTCGGAGACGATGCTGCCACCGGTTTCGATACAACAGGAGGTGTGGCTGTTGAGGGTCTGGAACAGGGCCTGTTCTTCAAAGCGCCGGTAGCCATTCTGCCCGGAGAGGTTGAGGATTTCCGCGACAGGCATACCGGCAATTTTCTCGATTTGCTTGCCCAGGCGGATGAGGGGGATGCCCCGCCGCTCCTGTAGCAGATTGCCAAGCGCGGTTTTGCCAGCTCCTCTCAGTCCGATCAGGGCAAATCGCTCCTGGTGTTTGTCCGGGCCGGAGAATTCCTCGTAGAGCATACGGAGCGTGGATTGCTGCTGCTCGCGATCCAGCCGACTGATAAAGTCGTTGATCAGTGAATGCTCGGGTGTGATTTTGGTCGAAGAGGGCAGTAGGTCCGAGATATTGGCATCGAGGGCTCCGGCCACCTGCCGCAAAAGGTTAATGGAGATGTTGCCATGGCCCTGCTCGAGATTCGCGAGATACCGTTCGGAAACATTGGAGTGCTGGGAGAGCATTTTCCGGGTCATCCCTCGGCTGGCTCTCAGCCCCCGGACTGCCTTGCCAATGCCAGAAAGGAAGTCGCTCTCGTCGCTCTGTTCATCGTTGCGGGCTTGCTCGGAGGGTTTCTTGACCACTTTCTGGGAACGCCTTACGTTTACCGATAGAGGGATTGGTGGGGGGCAATCATACCGGATTCCACCAGCATACTGAATATGCTCGTACCGAAGCCGCTATCCAGCCCGCCGATGCGCCAGCGCATTTCAGCGAGTCTCCATGCGCGGGTTCCGGACTTCAGATATCACAACGGGTATCAAATTCGGGTGGTCGTTTTTCGGTCAGGGCGTCCAGGCCCTCGCGGATATCGGGTAAGCGGAATCCCAGGATCTCCAGCGCCAGGCTGTGATCGAAGGCGGAACCCATTTCCCTTAGCCAGTTATTGAGGGCATGCTTGGTCCACCTGACCGCGGACGGGCTCCCTTGAGCGACTTCGCAGGCAGTATCCAGCGCGGTGGCGTAGAGCGCCTCCTGGTCGACGCACAGTGCCACCAGGCCGATACGTTCAGCCTCTTCACCGCTGACAGCCTTGCCGGTGAGGAGGAAGTATTTCGCTTTGGCCATTCCACACAACAGGGGCCAGATGATGGCTGCGACGTCACCGGCGGCAACCCCCAGTCGGGTGTGGCTGTCGATCAGTTTGGCTTTCCGCTCGGCGATGGGAATATCGGCGAGCAAAGCCACTGCGAGGCCGGCTCCTACCGCGGGCCCGTGAATCGCAGACACGATCGGCTTGGAGCAGTTGATCATGTTGTAAACCAGGTCCTTGCATTCCTTCCACGTGTTGAGCAGGGCCGTGTCGTTTTCCACCATCTCCTTGACCAGGGCGAGATCCCCGCCTGCGGAAAACCCTTTACCCTCACCGCGAACCAGTACAGCGAGCACGCTGGAGTCCCGGTCGATCTGCTGCCATACATAGGCGGCATCGTGGTGCATTCGCGCATCCATGCTGTTCACCGGCGATTCACTGTCGAAGATCACCTCGAGAATGCCCGGTTTGGGTTCTGCAAAGGTGAGGGAGGGGAAGTTGGCGCTGTATTCCTGCAAGTTCATAGTAGAACCGTGATGATCTATTGGAAAGGGGCTGGTCAGGTTTACCACCAACTCAGTGGCGGGTGAACTCGATCTCACCCTGGGGCAACAGGTACAGCACAATGGCGTCCCCGTCGGTCACCGTGGGCTTGTGGGCACTGCCGGGACCGTAAACCATCCAGCCGGCCCCTTTGCCGTCGAATTTCGCCGTGTCATCGAGCGGCATGATGAGGTCTATCTCACCCCGTGGGTGCCGGTGGTGAGGGCCCACAACGTCTTTCATTCGCACGACGTCGACACTGTAACCCGCAAGGTCGGGGCCTGGGTCGAGCGGCCGGCCAAAGGCGATGCCGCCGGCTTCACGCGCGCATAGGTCACCGCTACTTATCCCCGCCAGGCAGGCCGCCTTGATATCTTCGAAGACGGGGGCTGATGGAGGGAACTGCTCATTGAGGGCGTCTTCCAGATCCTTGTCCAGAGGGCATTCAGCGATGGCGTCGGTCACGGATTTAAGCAGAGTCTTAAATTCGGCGAGAGAAAAAGCGGTCACTGTCGAGTCCTTGTAAATGAGCGGCCTTCGTCGTGTTACCGGACGGAGGCCAGATTGCTGACACTAGCGGGCTGCCGCTACGGAGCGTGTAATATAGTACATTTAAAGTTGTTTGCAAGGATGTGCATGTATTATTATGCGCTTCTTTAAGCGTCTCCAGATGATGAGCCGCCGGCATTATTGGCGGTGACCCTCATTAATGAGCGGCCTGGCTCTAAGCCCCAGCAGCGAGGACTTCCGGATGGTGGCCGAATTCGAAGCGGCATTTCCCTATACCCATTGGCGCACGATCTGTTTCGGTGATACCGACCCGGCAGCCATAGTGTATACCGCCCGGTTCGGGGACTACTGCATGGAGGCCGCGGAAGTCTGGTTTGATCGCTACCTGGGACAAAACTGGGCAAATATCAATATTAACGAGGGGCGGGGCACGCCCGTCGTCAACATGGAGATCAGCTTCTCTGCACCGCTGCGCGCCAACGATCGCCTGGGTGTGCAGGTGGACGTGGAAAAGCTGGGGCGCTCAACCGTTACGCTCCTGATGACGGGGATGCGCCAGGGCGCCGATGATCCGGCGCCCGTGAAGTGCTTTGTAGCGCGTTTCGTGTATTGCTTCACAGAGCACGGGCGCGGGGCCGTCGCTATACCCACTTCCGTTCGCGACAAGGCCGAGCAGTATCGTTCGGCCTGTAAAAACACACATAAATCAGCAGATGCATGCGAGGTTAACGATGACGAATGAGATCAATTTGGCGAACTACGTAAATGGCCAGTGGGTGAACGGTGATGGCGCAGGGGCGTCATTGATTAATCCCGTCAATGGTGAGGAGGTGGCGCGAGCCGGCTCTGCGGGCATCGACATCGCAGCCGCCCTCCAGTTCGCCCGTGCCGAGGGCAATGCAAAGCTGCAGGAGCTCACCTATGCGCAGCGGGCAGCCTGTCTGGCCCGGGCGGCGGAGGTGCTGACGGTAAACCGCGAAGTCTATTATCAGCTGGCGATGGCCAACTCGGGTAACACGGCGGCAGACGCGGCTTTCGATGTGGATGGCGCTATCGGTACCCTCAAGTACTACGCCGGAGTCGGTAAGGGGCTCGGTGATACCCATTATCTGGTGGAGCCCGAACTGGACCGGCTGGGGCGCGATCCCAACTTCCAGGCTGTTCATATCCACACCGCTCTGCGCGGTGTGGCGATCCATGTCAATGCCTTCAATTTCCCGGCGTGGGGACTCTGGGAAAAGGCTGCCGTCTCCTTGCTGGCGGGTGTGCCGGTCTTCGCCAAGCCGGCAACAGCGACCTCCCTGCTCACCCAGCAGATGGTACGGGACGTGGTGGATGCGCAAATACTGCCGGAGGGCAGCCTCTCCGTTATCTGCGGCGGTGGTCACGACCTGATGGACCACGTGCGTACCGGCGACGTGGTGTTTTTCACCGGTTCAGCGGATACCGCCGCCAAGCTGCGCTCTAACCCGAATGTGCAGGCGAGCGGAGTGCGCTTCAATGTCGAGGCCGACAGCGTCAACCTGAGTCTCCTGGGGCCGGACGTGGAGAGCGCATCGCCCCTGTTCGAGGCCTTCATCAAGGAAGTGGCCAGGGAGATGACCTTCAAGGCTGGACAGAAGTGCACTGCTATCCGGCGCATCCTGGTACCCGCCGGGAGCATCCATGCAGTTGCCGAGGCCCTGGCGGCGCGGCTGGCCAAAACCACCGTGGGCGATCCGCGCGAGGAGGGGGTGCGTATGGGGCCGCTGGTCAATAAAAGCCAGCAGCAGGCGGCGCTGGAGGGTATCGAAATACTCAGGACAGAGGCCTCTGTCGTGTACGGTGCCGACCCTCAGTTCTCACCGGTGGGTGCAGACGCCGAGCGGGGCTGCTTTATACAGCCGACGCTGTTGCGCTGCGACAACCCGCTGGAAGCCGAGCGGGTGCACGATACGGAGGTGTTTGGGCCGGTCGCGACCCTGATGCCCTACGCGGATGAGAGCGAGGCTTATGCGTTGGCAGCATTGGGAGGGGGCTCCCTGGCGGGATCGGTCTTTACCCAGGACGATGCCTTTGCCGCGCGCGCCAGCGTGCAGCTGTCTTCGAGCCACGGCAGGCTGCTGGTCATTGACGAGTCAATTATGTCCGGCCATTCAGGGCATGGCGTGGTGATGCCCCAGTGTGTCCACGGCGGGCCTGGCCGCGCAGGTGGCGGCGAGGAGCTGGGCGGGCTCCGGGCGCTGCGTGCCTACCACCAGCGTACGGCTGTCCAGGGGACTCTGCCCCGTCTCGAGGCCCTGGTGGCGGCGGGTGCCAGTTACCGGGGCTGATATAACGGCCTCGCGAGGTCATGCTGGAGCATAAAAATGCACGATAGGATATTGACGAAGACCATAGATGCACTATAATTCATGCTTAATAGCTGATCGACAAACCGTTCCCACAAAACCTTAAGAGGCAGGTGACCGCCATTATGATTGACTTTCGAACCAGGCCAGAAGACTACAAGCATTGGAAACTGGCCTTTGATGGTGCCGTAGCGACGCTGTCCATGGACGTCGACCCCGAAGCAACGCTGTTCGAGGGCTACGAACTGAAGCTCAATTCCTACGACCTGGGGGTGGACATCGAGCTGTTCGATGCCATCCAGCGGCTCCGTTTTGAGCACCCAGAAGTCAAGACCGTGATTATGAACTCGGCCAAGGACAAGGTGTTCTGTGCCGGGGCCAACATTCGCATGCTCGGCGGTGCCGCGCACGCGCACAAGGTCAACTTCTGCAAATTCACCAACGAAACCCGCAACTCCATCGAGGATGCCAGCGAGAACTCCGGCCAGCGCTACCTGTGTGCCGTGACCGGTACAGCGGCCGGCGGTGGCTACGAGCTGGCCCTGGCAACCGACTACATCATGCTGGCCGACGACGGCAACTCGGCAGTATCGCTGCCCGAGGTCCCCCTGCTGGCGGTGCTTCCCGGTACTGGCGGCCTGACCCGTGTGGTCGACAAGCGCAAGGTCCGTCGTGACCTGGCGGACATTTTCTGTTCAACCGAAGAGGGTGTTCGCGGGGAGCGTGCTGTCCAGTGGCGCCTGGTCGACGAGACAGTGCCGGGCTCCAGGATGCAGGAGACTGTGCAGCAGCGGGCGCTCGAGTTCGCCGCCAAATCGGACCGCCCCGACACGGCAGACGGGATCCAGTTGACGCCTCTGGAGCGCGCAGTCGAAGATGCGGTGGTTTCTTATGAGTATGTTCGCGTCGACATCGATCGCTCCAGTCGCTGCGCCACTTTCACAATTCGTGGCCCCCAGGACTCCCCCGCAGGGATGGACGTCGAGGAAGCCGTGACCAGAGGCGCCGAATTCTGGCCGCTGGCGGTGTGCCGCCAATTGGACGACGCTATTTTGCATATGCGCCTGAATGAGCTGGAGATCGGCAACTGGGTATTCAAGACCGAGGGCGACAGCGATGCGGTCGAGGCCTACGACGAGTTTGTGCTGAAGAACCAGAGCAACTGGCTGATGCGCGAGATCATGCTGTACTGGCGTCGCACCCTCAAGCGTATCGATGTGACTTCCCGCACCCTGTTCGCATTTGTGGAACCCGGCAGCTGTTTTGTCGGCGTGTTCGCCGAGATCCTGTTCGCGGTCGATCGCACCTATATGCTGGAGGGTCAGTTTGAAGGTGATGACCGGCCCGCACCCACGGTCCGGCTGACCGAAGCCAATTTCGGCCCTTACCCGATGTCCAATGGTATTAGCCGCCTCGAGACCCGCTTCCTGGGCGAGGAGGGCACCGTTGGCAAGTGCCAGGAGCTGATGGGCCAGCCGCTCGACGCCGCTGCCTGTGCAGAGCTGGGCCTGGTGACTTACGCCATCGACGACATCGACTGGGATGATGAAACACGGGTAATGCTGGAGGAGCGCGCCAGTTTCTCCCCCGACTGTCTGACCGGTATGGAGGCCAACCTGCGTTTCGCGGGCCCGGAAACCATGGAAACCAAGATTTTCGGACGCCTGACAGCGTGGCAGAACTGGATCTTCCAGCGCCCCAACGCGGTGTCAACCAAGGGTGCCCTGCAACTCTACGGCAGCGGCGCACGGCCTGAATACGATCTCAAGCGAGTCTGACGTAACTGTCGATTCTGAATCAAATTGCGACCAGAGTTAGGAAGGTGTGAAAAATGAGTAAAGCCATAGTTGAAGTTAATTACGACGAGCTGATTCCCAACAATGTGGATCTGAGCAACGACGTACGTCTCAAAAAGGCGTTGGAGAGCTGGCAGCCCAAGTATATCGACTGGTGGATGGAAGCCGGTCCGGAGGATACCCTGGACTACGACGTTTACCTGCGAACCGCTGTCGGGGTTGACCCCAAGGGCTGGGCCAAGTTTGGCCACGTTAAAATGCCCGAGTATCGCTGGGGAATTCTGCTGGCGCCGAAGGAAGAGGGGCGTACGATCCCCTTCGGCAAGCACAAGGGCGAACCTGCCTGGCAGGAGGTTCCCGGCGAATACCGGGCCATGCTGCGTCGCCTCATCGTTGTCCAGGGCGATACCGAGCCGGCGTCTGTAGAGCAGCAGCGTTACCTGAGCAAGACGGCTCCGTCGCTTTATGACATGCGTAACCTGTTTCAGGTTAACGTGGAGGAGGGCCGGCATCTCTGGGCCATGGTATACCTGCTGGTCAGGTACTTCGGCCGCGATGGCCGCGAAGAAGCAGAAGCCATGCTGGAGCGTCGCTCTGCTAACGAAGACAAGCCCCGTATTCTCGGTGCCTTTAACGAGAAAACGCCGGACTGGTTGTCGTTCTTCATGTTTACGTTCTTCACGGACCGCGATGGCAAGATGCAGCTGGAGTCGCTGGCGCAGTCCGGTTTCGATCCCCTGTCACGTACCTGCCGGTTCATGCTGACGGAAGAAGCCCACCACATGTTCGTCGGCGAAACCGGCGTCGGTCGCGTTATCCAGCGTACCTGTGAGGCCATGAAGGAAGCGGGTATCACTGACCCCAACGACATCGAGGCAGTGCGCAAACTGGGCGTTGTCGACCTCCCGACGCTGCAGAAGAAAGTTAACTTCCACTCCAGTGTCACCTACGACCTGTTTGGTGCGGAAGTTTCCACCAATGCGGCGGGTGCATTCACTGCGGGCATCAAGGGGCGCTACAGCGAAACCAAGCTCGATGACGACCACGTGCTGGCCGATACCACCTATCCTGTCGAGCAGGTGATTGATGGCAGCCTGGTGGCGGTGGACGAGCCGGCTCTCAATGCCCTCAACTCGCGTCTGCTGGACGATTACATTGCCGACGCTGCAGCGGGGGTAAAGCGCTGGAACAAGATCTTCGACAAGGAAGGCATCGACTTCCGGATCGAAATGCCCTACAAGGGCTTCAACCGGAAAATTGGTGTTTTCTCGGATGCCTTCATCTCTCCGGCGGGCGAAGTGATCACCGAGGAACAGTGGAATGCTACTGTCGACCAGTGGCTGTGTTCAGACGCCGACGAGGACTACCTGCAATCCCTGATGGAGCCCTGCTTAGAGCCCGGGAAATTCGCTGGCTGGATCAGCGCTCCCCGCACCGGAATCAACAGCCAGTCGCCGGACTTCGAGTACGTCAAGATCAATTGATTGTAGCGAATAGCGGTCGGACACCTGCCCGGCCGAATAATCCGCGGGCCCACTGCTCATCCTCTCGGTGGGCTCGTCGTCCTTCAGGTCACCATAAAAACCGGAGATCGCCATGAGCTTATTACGCCAGCACCTTATCGACCCGGAAGTCTGTATTCGCTGCAATACCTGTGAGGAAATGTGCCCTGTCGACGCCATTACCCACAACGAAGACAATTACGTGGTCGATCCGGAGAAGTGCAACTACTGTATGGATTGCATCAATCCCTGTCCCACCGGCTCGATTGACAACTGGCGAACGGTGCCACGCTCCGACGCCTATAGCCTGGAAGCACAGTTCGATTGGGAGGAGCTTCCCGAAGAGGTGGAGATCGACTCTCCTGAGGATAGCGCCGAACTGCTTGCCGAGGCGAGTGAGGCCGATGCCAGCGCGATCCTGGAGATTGCCCATGCCGGGCAGACTGGCAAAGTCAAGCCACCGGTCACCGCAGAGCATCCCTATATCAATTTGCACAAGCGCGAGCGGCCGATGATGGCCAAAGTGGCGGGGAACTACCGCATCACCGGTGAAGGCACCGACTCCGATATACATCACGTGGTACTGGACTTCGGCACCCGCTCCTTCCCGGTGCTGGAGGGGCAGAGTATCGGTATTATCCCGCCCGGCCTGGACGAGAAGGGCAAGCCGCACCTTGTGCGACTGTATTCCGTGGCCAGCCCACGGGACGGCGAAAGGCCAGGCGCAAATAATCTGTCGCTGACCGTAAAGCGTGTCGTCTACGAAGAGGATGGCAAGGCGGTCACCGGGGTCGGCTCCAATTATGTCTGCGACCTGAAAAAGGGTGATGAAGTGCAGGTGACCGGGCCCTTCGGTGCTACCTTCCTGATGCCGAATCACCAGGAAGCCAACATCATCATGATCTGTACCGGCACCGGGTCAGCGCCATTCCGGGCAATGACGGAATACCGGCGTCGTCACATGCCCAACGCGGCGGGCAAACTGAAGCTGTACTTCGGCGCCAGAACCCCGGAGGAGCTGCCTTACTTTGGCCCGCTCAAGAAGCTGAAAGACGAGTTCATCGACAAGCAGCTGGTATTCTCCAGGGTCGAAGGCCAGCCCAAGGAGTATGTACAGGACCGCATGCTCAAACAGTCCGATGAGCTGGCCTCCCTGCTGGCGGATGAAAATACCCATGTCTACGTTTGCGGGCTGAAAGGTATGGAGGCCGGGGTCGAGGAATCCTTCGAGAAAATCTGTTCGGACCACGGCCTGGACTGGAACGACACCAAGTCGCAAATGAGAGAAAACGGCCGTTATCACGTGGAAACCTACTGATAGTCTGCCGGGGTAGCCCGGGGCCGGGCCTCCCCACCTTGCGGGAAACTTCGTGTAGAGACCGACCGTTGCGCTCCGGGCGCAGGACCTCTCTACTCCTAACTGGTTAATAATGATATGACGGATTACACCGTGCCCCTGAAGACCCTGAGGGTCGACGCTCTGCGGTCGAAGGTACTGGTGGTGCACCTGCACCGACCCGAGGCAAAGAATGCGCTGACCACTGAACTGCTGCGCGAATTTGCGGACCTCCTTGAAATTGCGGAACGGGATCCGGAGGTCGGATGTGTCGTGCTCACAGGGACCGAGTCGGTTTTCGCCGCCGGTGCTGATTTGAAGGAGATGGCCGCGCTGGACATGGTCGGGGTACTGGAAGACATTCGCCCACGCCTGTGGCAGCGCATAGCGCGCTTCAGCAAACCCCTGATCGCCGTCGTCAACGGATTTGCCCTGGGGGGAGGGTGTGAGCTGGCCATGCACGCGGACATTATCATCGCCGGCGATAACGCCCAGTTTGGTCAGCCAGAGATCAATCTTGGCATCATTCCCGGGGCGGGCGGAACCCAGCGCCTGTTGCGAACGGTGGGCAAGAGCCTGGCAATGAAAATAGTCCTATCCGGAGAGTTCATCAGCGCCCGGGAGGCCCTGCAGGCAGGACTCGTGGCTGAGGTGACAATTCCTGAGGCGAGTCTTGCTCGCGCAGTTGAACTGGCGCAGACGATTGCCGGGAAGCCCCCTCTGGCGGTAAGGCAGGCAAAGGAAGTATTGCTGAAAGCCTTTGAAACGCACCTCGAGGCGGGCCTGCAGTACGAGCGCAAGACTTTTACTGTACTGGCGGGTACGGCGGACCGGCAGGAGGGCATTGCCGCCTTCCTGGAAAAACGCAAACCGCACTACAGGGGGGAGTGAGGCATGGAATACGATGCCGTTGAATACCTGGTGGAAGGCCAGGTGGCAACCATCCGGCTCAATCGGCCCGAGCGCCTGAACAGTTTTAACGACGCGATGCACGCGCAATTGCGCGCTGCCCTGAAAGATGTGCGCACCAACAGCAGTGTGCGTTGCCTGGTCGTGACCGGCAGCGGCAAGGGATTCTGTGCGGGCCAGGACCTGAACAGCCGCTATGAGCTGGTCAACAGTGGCGAAGACATCGATCTCGGTGCATCCCTCAAGCGCAATTACAACGCCCTGGTGCTTGCTCTGAAAGCTCTGCCGATCCCGGTGATAGCCGCTGTCCAGGGGACGGCGGCGGGTGCCGGCGTCAGTCTTGCTCTGGCCTGCGATATCGTCGTGGCCAGTCGTTCCGCCAGGTTTATTTTCTCTTTCGCCAAAGTTGGCCTGGTGCCCGATGCCGGTGCCACCTGGGCGCTGGTGCACTCGCTGGGCCTGCCCCGCGCGAACGCGCTGGCATTACTCGGTGACAACATCGGTGCGGAAGAAGCCGCCACTATGGGTCTTGTTGCGCGCTGTGTGGATGACGGCGCGCTGGATACCGAGGTGGCGTCGATTGTTGAGCGGCTGTTGGCTAACCCGGCACTCGGCCAGGCGCTGACCAAGCGTGCCTTGATAGCCTCCACTACCCAGTCGCTGGACCAGCAACTGGCCCTTGAAGAGAAACTGCAGACCGTGGCGGGGCGGTCGCAAGACTATGCCGAGGCGGTCAGGGCGTTTGTGGAGAAACGCCCACCGCATTTCCAGGGGCGCTAGCAAATCTATTGAGCGATTGCCTCTCCTGCCAATCGCCAGAAATTGTAAGCAGACGGAAGGTATACGGTGACTACGACTGAACTGACTTCACTTGCTCCAGTGGCCGTCATTGGTGCGGGTACCATGGGCGCAGGTATCGCCCAGGTTGCGGCAGCTGCCGGCCATCCGGTGATGCTTTTCGATATCGATTCGGGGGTGATCGAGAAAAGCCTGTCGAACATGCGGCGCGGGCTGCAGAAGCTGGTAGAGCGGGGCAAGATGGCTGCCAAAGAGGTCGATGCCCTGCTGGCGCGGATTGAGCCCTGCTCCGAACTGGGCAAGCTGGCGACCGCACAATTGGTGATCGAAGCAATTGTCGAAAAACTGGAATTGAAGCAACAGATATTCCGGGAGCTGGAGCAGGTCTGTGGCGAAAGTGTCATTCTCGCTTCCAATACGTCATCGATCTCCATCACTGCCATCGGCGCGGCGCTGGAGCGCCCCGAGCGGCTGCTGGGCATGCACTTTTTCAATCCGGCGCCAATTCTCAAGCTGGTCGAGGTGATCAGTGGAGCAGCCACCTCCGGCGCTATTGCCAAAGCGGTGTACACGCTGGCGGAAAAGTGGGGTAAGACCCCGGTAATGGCCCGCTCTACCCCGGGATTTATCGTCAATCGCGTCGCGCGCCCTTTTTACGCGGAGGGCCTGCGGGCGCTGGAGGAGGGGGCCGCGGACGTGGTTACGCTGGATGCGATTATGCGGCAGTCCGGTCATTTTCGTATGGGCCCCTTCCAGCTGATGGATCTGATTGGTCACGACGTCAATTATGCAGTGACCTGCTCAGTGTTCGAGGCCTACTACCAGGACCCCCGGTTCAAGCCGTCCCTGCTGCAACTGGAACTGGTGAATGCCGGCTTCCTCGGTCGCAAGAGCGGCCGCGGATTTTATGATTACCGGGTGGAGCAGCCGGGGGAAGCGGCCTGTGAAACGCCGGGTCCGGTGTCTGGAAAAATCCTGGTTGCGGGAGACCTGGGAATTGCCGGCCCGCTGCAGTCACTGGCGGAAGCGAAGGGACTTGCTGTGGAGGTTCGGGAGAACGACAGCCGTAATTGCCTGGTCGTGGACGGTGTAACCCTGGCCCTGACCGACGGTCGCAGTGCCACCGAGCGGGCCGCCGCCAGCGACTGTCGTGATCTGGTGCTGTTTGATCTGGCCTACGACTACCACGAGTCGGAGCGTATCGTGCTTGCGATAGCGGATCAGGCCAGTGCTGCTGCAAGGCGGACTGCCGCAGGATTTTTCCAGGTACTGGGCAAGGAGGTGACGGTGATCGATGACCTTCCGGGTATGGTCGTCATGCGCACGGTCAGCATGCTCGCCAACGAAGCCGCGGACGCTGTCAATCAGGGGGTCGCTTCGGCCGCTGACATCGATATCGCCATGCGCAACGGTGTTAAATATCCGCGTGGCCCCCTTGAGTGGGCCGACCTGATGGGTATCGGGGTGCTGCACACCTTCCTTGAAAACCTGCAGTCCGTGTATGGAGAGGATCGCTATCGCTGCTCTCCTCTGCTGCGCAGGTTATTTTTCGCAGGCCGAAAATTCCATTCCTGAAGCCTTGTTTTGATTATCCAATGAGAGTGAATCGTGACCGACGCCTATATTTGTGATGCCATACGAACCCCGATTGGTCGCTACGGGGGCGCGCTGGCATCGGTTCGCGCCGATGACCTTGGTGCCGTGCCACTGCGTGCGCTGCTCGAGCGCAACCAGCAACTTGACCCGGAGGCCATCGACGAAGTGATTTATGGCTGTGCCAACCAGGCGGGCGAGGACAACCGCAACGTGGCGCGCATGAGCAGCTTGTTGGGGGGCTTGCCGGTTTCCGTGCCGGGCTCCACGATCAACCGGCTGTGCGGCTCCGGTATGGATGCGGTAGGCAGTGCCGCCCGGGCTATTCGGTCCGGTGATGTGCAGTTGATGCTCGCCGGCGGTGTGGAGTCCATGTCCCGCGCTCCTTTCGTCATGGGCAAGGCGGAGAGTGCGTATAGCCGCAATGCCGATATGTTTGATACGACGATTGGCTGGCGCTTCGTCAACCCGCTGATGAAGGCCCAGTATGGCGTTGACTCCATGCCGGAGACGGCGGAGAACGTCGCCGAACAGTTCGGGATTGCCCGGGAAGATCAGGACGCCTTTGCGCTGCGCAGCCAGCAGCGCGCCGGCGCCGCGCTGCAAAGTGGCGTTCTGGCCGAGGAAATCACCGCCGTCAGCGTACCGCGACGCAAGCAGGACCCGCTTATCGTCGACCGTGATGAACACCCGCGGCCCGCGACAACACTGGAAGATCTGTCGCGCCTGAAGGCGCCATTCCGCGACGGTGGCACGGTGACCGCCGGTAACGCTTCCGGCGTGAACGACGGCGCCTGCGCCCTGCTACTCGCCTCGGAAGCGGCGATGAAAGCACACAATCTAGCACCACTGGTCCGGGTCGTGGCCATGGCCACCGCAGGTGTGGAACCGCGAATCATGGGTTATGGCCCGGTGCCCGCGGTGGAAAAAGTACTGCGTCAGTCGGGCCTGACAATCAATGAGATGGACGTCATCGAACTGAATGAAGCCTTCGCTGCCCAGGCACTGGCCTGTACCCGTGCGCTGGGACTCGCCGATGACGCTGCCCATGTCAATCGCAATGGCGGCGCCATCGCCCTCGGCCATCCGCTGGGTATGAGCGGAGCCCGCCTGGTGACGACAGCCGCCTATCAGTTGCGGCGCAGCGGCGGTCGCTACGCATTGTGCAGTATGTGCATCGGGGTCGGTCAGGGAATAGCAATGATTGTGGAGCGAGTATGACGCAGCAGGTGGATGGAATAGCAGGGCAGCCGGAGTCCGGTTTTCTAGAGGTCAACGGCGTTCGGCTGGAGACACTGTGGATTCCCGGCCGTACTCCGGGGCCGACGCTGGTGCTATTGCACGAGGGCCTGGGCTGTGTCGCTACCTGGCGGGATTTCCCTGTCAGGCTCGCTGCCGAGACAGGCTATCCGGTCTTTGTCTATAGCCGGCAGGGTTATGGCCAATCCGACGCCTGCGAACTGCCCCGTCCCCTGAGCTATATGCACGACGAGGGCAAACGGGTGTTGCCGGAAGTGCTGCGGGCAGCCGGTATCGATGACTTCGTACTGGTCGGACACTCCGACGGTGGGTCGATCGCCCTGGTTTACGCCGGTGAGTACCCCCAGGTCAGCGGGCTTCGTGCCGTCATCACCATGGCCGCTCACGTGTTCTGTGAAGACATCACAGTGGCTTCGATCGAAGGGGCCAGATCAGCCTATGAGCAGGGCAAACTGGATGGCCTGCGCAAGTATCATGGCGCCAATACCGACACCGCCTTCTGGGGCTGGAATCGCGCCTGGCTCGACCCTTTATTCATGTCGTGGAATATCGAAGAGTTTCTGCCGTCCATCGCCGTCCCCCTGTTGGTCATCCAGGGGCGTGAGGACAAATACGGCACATTAGCGCAGGTCGACGCCATTGCCGCACAGGCCCGGGGGCCTGTGGCAACCTGCCTGCTGGAAAACTGTGATCACTGGCCGCACAAGGAGCAGCCTGCTCTGACGCTCTCGGCCATAGGGGAGTTTCTGGAGGCGAATGCCGCGCGGTAGTCAGAGTGGGGCTCCAGCTGATGTCCCCAGGTAATGAATCATGCGGTCCAATATTGGGTGTTCAACAATATAGGGGTGCCCATAACACAATTCTGGAAACA
>CENL01054202.1_pt1 | contig 36826 bp, 36 predicted proteins | sample 530221 | NCBI WGS metagenome assembly CENL01 (sample SAMEA2619791, study PRJEB7988) | marine metagenome | isolation source: saline water (ENVO:00002010), including
GACCACCGGGATTGAGGCCGCGCGCAATTGGTCCAGCGTTTCGGGCGGTCCCGCCGTGTCGCGGGTGACGATCAGGTCGGGACCAACAGACAGCACCCCCTCCGCCGACAATTGGCGCATGTAGCCGATATCCAGCAGCGCAGTCACGGCCTCGGGGTAGAGCGAGGTGGTGTCGCGGGCGATGACCCGCGCGCCTGCGCCAAGGGCGAAAATGGTTTCGGTCACCGGCCCGCCAATGGCAACAATGGCCTGTGCGTCGGGATAGTTTTGTGCGACGGCCCCTGTGGGGAGCGCGAGCGCGAGGGCAAAAAACGCAGACCTCATACCAAGGCCTCCTCACGGGTCGGAAGATCGGCCAGAATGCCGTGCCATGTGGCAAGATCATCGGTGTCACCATCGCGCTGACCGAAACATTGGAAGATCAAATCGCCTTGGGCATCAAAGGCTTCGAGCGAAATAGCGGGGCCGCGTTTGGTCGGTTTTTCAACCACATAGGCTTCGGCCACATGATCGGCGCGCAGATGCAGGTTGAACATCGGGTCCAGCACATTGAGCCAGGGCCCCATCACTTTGATCGTCTCAAGCTTACCCCAATGGATCTGAATATTGCCGGGATTGCCCACGAACAGGATCACCTTTTGAGCCGCCTTGGACACCGCGGTCATGAAGGGTTCGACACTGTCCGGTGCAACCGGGCGTACCCACGGCTCACCAAGAGCCGCGCGATAGGCACCAAGGCGGTTCATGCCGAGTTTGGCGGTGATCCGGTTGAACTGATGCGTGTCGCTCATCTTGGCCCATTCGCTGAGCAAAACGTCCCGCTTGTCCATGTTCATCTTTGCGCCTTGGGCGCGCGCGCGGGGGCTGACGGTGAGCGTGTCGCTTTGATCTTCTAGTGCAAGATCGGAGACGAGCGGGGCCCATGCCGCATGGTTCGAGTTCTCGCGCAGATAGATTTTTTGCAACGCATCGCCCGCGTGATCGAAAAACTGAAGCGATTTGCGCGTACCGCTTTCCGTGGGCACTTCGATGGCATACCCAAACGCCCAATGTTTGGGAAAGATGCGCGTGTCGATGTCCGGGCCAAGCACCATCGAGGCATGTGGTCCGGCGCGGTAATCGAGAAATGTGCCGACCCGTTCGTGAACACAGGACGCATTCCGGGTCAGCGCCATCACTTCGCCAAGCTCTTTGACGCGGGGCAGGACCTCGTCGGGGTGATGTGCGATACGGGTGACGCGATGCGCGCCATGGGTGCCCGCGAAGGCGGCCACCAATTGGGCCTCGGAAATGCCAAGTTTTTCGGCCAGATCGCGGTCCCGGATTTTGGTGGCGTCGGTTTTGGCGCTGCGAATGGCTGAGGCGGTCAGAGGGGCGGTCAGGGGGTTGGGCAGGTGTTCGGTCATGGGGATATCCTAAATGTGCGTGTGCCGCGCGCGCAGGTCGTCAGACTGTGCACGCGCGAGGGATCAGAAGGTTTTGGTCAGGGACAGCGTGACATTGCGCCCCGGTGCTGTGCGGCTGCTCAGATAGGGGCGGTAGTCCTCATCAAAGAGGTTATCGACGGAGGCGCGGAATTCGACACCATCGGCCCAGCCGTTGTTGGGGATATAGGCGGCACTTAGACCCACGGTTGTGTAGCCGTCGCTTGGGGCTGTGGCCCCGTCTGTGCCTGTGGTGCGGGAGTTGCTCCACCCGTGCAGGATTTCAGTGGAGAGATTGAGTTGGTTGTCAAACACGCGTTTGCCCAAGGTCAATTGTGCGGTGTCCGCCGGGGCGTTGTTGAAATCCTCGCCATTGTCCCATTCGCCGCGGGTCATCGAGGCGTTGAAATCGACGTAATAGGCGGCGGTGGCATAGGAGGCCTCAAACTCCAGCCCTTTGAGATCAATCACATCGCCATAACTGCCACTGGCCATGGTGTAGGTGGTGTTGTCCCAGACATGGGTTTTGAACCCGGTCAGTTTCGCCCGCAGCCGATCACCCGCGCCAAAGACATCGGAGGCATCATAGGAGACACCGATTTCGACAGTTGTGGCCTTTTCCGAGGTGGTGATCAGGTCGGAGCGCAGATCGTCCAAAATCGGCAGGTTTTCGTTATAGGCAAGCGTGCCGAAGACTGCGAAACGGTCGGTGACGGCATAGCGGGCAGAAAACGCGCCAACCAAAGCGTCTTTTTTGAAGCTGGTGCCATCGGCCGGGCCAGGGACGCCGCGATAGGGGGCTTCGTTGTCGCGAGAGGTCAGGGTCTGATGTTCGTACCGCAATTGCGGGGTTAAGGTCAGTGCACCAAAGGTCATCTCATCCGTGGCATAAAGCGCCACATATTCGTCCGTGCCTCCGGGGGTGGACCCAGCGTTGGTGCCGGTGTCACTGATCGAGCTGCGGGTTCGTTTGCCGATCTCGATCCCGGTCAGAACCGAATGATCGACCGCGCCTGTTGCAAAGAGTGCTGTGTTTTCAACGGTAAACGCCAAGCCTTTGGTGCGGTTGTCCGCGTTGTAAATGTCCGAAGACGTTGTATCCGAGACGTTTGAAATCAACTCGTCCGAATAGGTCAATTTCGCCGTCAGGTTCACGAGGTCGGTCGAGAACGGATTGTAGCCAAGCGCCAAAAGGGCCGTGGTGTCCTCGATGTCGGCATCGACACGCACGGGAAACAGAGAGCCGATGTAATCGTAGCTGACGTCTTTGAGGCGGTTTTGCGATTTGGAAATCGAGGCGGTGAAACTCAACTCATCCGTCGCATGATACTTGAGCTTTACCATCGCGGAGGGCAGTTCAAACCCCGTATCGGCCTGCTTTGTGCCGGTGCCGTCGGTGTAATCGCCGTTCTTGCGGTAGCCGTAAAAGGCCAACACATCGAGTTTATCATCCGGTGCCCAGGCCAGAATGGTGCTGCTCAGCGCCCCGCCGCCATTGCTTTCATAGGATAGTTTCTGGCGCAGCGCGAATGTATCGCCATCGTCGAGAAAATCCGCGGCATCCTTGGTTGCGGCTTCGACTGTGCCGCCGATGGCCCCTGAGGAAAACCGAAAACTCTCGCCCGGTCCACGCACGACGCGCACCGATTTGAACAGTTCCGGTTCCATCGTCAAAAGGCTGCCTTGGCGGTAGAGCTCCTCTTGGCCCTTGGACACGCCGTCGATCACGACGGACACTTTGGTGTTGGAGCCGTAGGTGCCCGCATCGGCGCCAAGGCCACGGATGTTGATGGATGAGCCTTGCGGGCTGGCGGCGTTGGACAGGGTCACGCCGGGAATGGTGCCAAGCAATTCGGCCAAGGTGGAGGCCTGTCGCGCATCCAATTCCTCTTGCGAGATTTCGGTCTCTGTGGTGGCGGTGTCGGTCTGAATGCCGCGCAGGCTTTCGCCCAGCGTGACCGTTCCGATGAATGCGCCATAGGTTGAATCGATGGTTGAATCGGTGGGTGTGCCTGTGCCGTCTTGTGCAAAGCTCGGCAGGGCGAATGCGGGCGTGACAGCCAAAGCCGTCACAAGAGCCCGCAGGCTTGTGTGCGTGGTCATACGTATCCCCTCAAGGTGCCTGGAAATGCTGGCTGCCAGAGGGGAGCTTGCGTCTGTTGCGTTTAAGTATTTAAAGCGACTATTTTTGTCAAGATTAAGATTGGCGGCGTTGAAACCCTTGTTGGACGTCGGGCTTCAGCGCGGTGCAAAGTTGATTTGCAGGCTGAAAGAATAGGAATTCTGCGTGAGTGAGTTCGGCGCGGGTTTGAATTGGCCAATGCTTTGAACGGCAGAGAGCGCGGCCTGATCCAGCACGGCATTGCCCGAGGATCGCGCAACGGACACGCTTCTCAACGCACCGGAGCGGGCCACGGAAATCTGCAAAACCACCTTGCCTTTGGCCCCTCGCGCGGCGGAGGGATAGCGTTTTTTGCGCTCAATCGCGGCGCGGATGCCGCCGCCCCAGGCGCTGAGATCGTGTTTGATCTGACCGGCGTCCAAGGTGGCCTCCTGCGATGCGCCTTTGGTGCCCCGCGCGGTTTGCCCACCTGTTCCTGCCGCTTTTTGAGCCTCGGATTGGGTCGCACTTGGGCGTTTCACCGGCTGAGATGGTGCAGGCGTCGCAGGTGTGGATTTTGGCACATCCGGGGGAAGGGGCGCAGGCGGATCGGGCGGCTTTGGGGCCTCGGGAGGCACGACATCGAGGCTTTGCGGCTCAGGTCGGCTGAGGTTTGTTATCGCCATCGGTGGCGCCTCCAAAGCCTCTGTCGGACTCGCGGGCGGCGTGATCTCGGTCAGGCTCTCCGGTGGCGCAAAACCATCCCATTGCTCTACAAGGGTCTCAAGTGCTGCGGTTGAGGCGGCCATGCTCACAAGCTGTGTGCCGGCGTCGCCCTGTGCTTCGGCCCCGCCCATGCGCGGCGTTATCCCCATCAGGGCAACATGCGCCCCAAGCGACAGGGCAACACAAAGCAAAGCCTCAGCCGCGCGTGTCATGGCCGCTCACCTTTGGAGGGCGCAAGACCCGACGTGACCAGATTGATCTGTTCAAACCCAAGCGCACTCAGGTGTGGCAGCAGTTGCGCCACGAAATGCGCCGGGGTGTTTTTGTCAGCATGGATCAGCAACACGGTGTCGCACAGGTCACCGTCACATCCGGCGCGCCGTTCGGTGTCAATCGCGCTCAGAATGGCTTGGCGGGTCTCGAAAGAGGTGATCAGATCACGATAGGCCATTTGGCCCGATGGATCGAGGAACAGCGAAAACACCCCTTCGGCCTCCTGCGCTTCGGCAATCTCGGGCGGGGTGATGTCAAATGGCTCCGGCGGCTGCATTTCGCCCGCAATCAGGAAGAAAATCAGCAACAGAAAGACGACATTGATCATGGGCAAAAGCCCGGTCGTGACGCGTTTTCTTGGCGGGGCAGACAGGTTCACGGCTTACTCCATCACGATCAGACGGGTGATCCCGGCCTCTGAGAGGTGATCAACGGTGTCCACAAGCCGCTGCAAATCGGCGTCATGGGTGCGGATGATCACCGCCGAGTCCGGGCTGGGCATCAGGGGCTGGAGCGAACCGGACAAATGTTCGGCAAAGACCGCCTTGCCGTTGAGCCGGATGTCGCCATTGGCATAGAGATCGACCACACGCGGCGGACCCTCCCAAGACGCGGTTGCCGCACCCCCTGTGGGGGTCAGGGGCAAGACGCCTTGGGTGCCAAAGCGCGACACCAACATGAAAAACACCAAAAGCAAGAACACGACATCAATCATCGGTGTCAGATCAGGACGACGCGTGCGGCGTGGGTGGGCAAAGGCAAAGGTGTTCATGGCCGGGTCTCATCAGGGGCGATTGCCCCTTTGGGGAGCGGCACGAAGATGCGCGTTGCGATGTCTTCCAAATCATGGCGCACACCGTCAATCGCGGTGTCGAACCATGTCAGCGCGATCTGCGCCGGGATCGCCACGGCCATACCGGCGGCCGTGGTGAGCAGTGCCTCCCAAATCCCGCCCGCAAGCTGCGCCGGATCGGCGCGCGCCCCCGCGGTTTGCAGCGCCTGAAACGCGGCGATCATACCCATCACAGTGCCCAAAAGTCCCAAAAGCGGGCCGATGGTGGCGGCAAGTTCCAGACCGCGCAGCCCCGTAGCCGCCCGTTTCAACAGCCCGCGCGCGGTGCGTTCGACCTCTTCGCGTGCCAAAGCGTCGGGCAAATGCTCGGCGGCTTGGACCTGCATCGCGCGATAGGCCAGACGGGCGCGCACGCTGTGGCGATGGGCCAGGGCGGCACGGGCCTGGTCTCTGTCACCCGCTTGCCAAAGCTGCACGGCCTGTTCGGTGACATGCCCGCCGGCCCAGAGGCCAGATCGGATAAAATCCCAACATTTCCACAGGATCAAAGCGACGGTCATCACGGACACCGCAGAGATCGCCCAAATGGCGGGACCGCCCGCGATCAGAAATCCCAGTTTTTCAGCATCCATGGTGATGTCCTTTCAACAAAGAGGCCGCGCCACACAGGCGGCACGCCCGAAACGCAAGGGTCAGAATTGCATCTGCACGGCAACATAGACGTTGCGACCCGGTTCATTGACCTTTTCGACCGATGTGTCAAAGGTGTTTGAGCGACTTAGGCATGTCGCATAGGGTTTATCGGACAGATTGTCGATCACGGCCAAAACGCCACATCGTCGTTGAGCGCGAAGGTCCCGACGAGTCCAAGCGTCGCATCCCCCGCCATCTCACCCGCAACGGGGTCGGGTTTAACAGCGCGGCTCAATTGTTGCTGTGCGCAGGCGACAATCCTGAACGGCTCAAATCCGAAGCCGGCTTCGCTGCTTTGTGCGGCGTCAGTCCAGTTTCAGCATCATCAAGGAAAACGACACGGCACCGATTAAACCGAGGAGGTGACCACGCGGCAAACAATGCGCTTCAACTGTAGAGTTGAGCAGGGAGTTCGGCGCCAACCCGAAGGCGGTCGCGAAGTGGCGAAAGCGCGAGACGGTGGAAGTTCGCAAGACGGGGCCGAAGGAACCGCGCCCCTCCGTTCTCAGCGAAGACAAAGAGGCGACGGTCGTTGCTTTCCGGCGGCACATGTCGTGACCACTTGATGATTGCCTCTATGCCCTTCAGCCCATTATCCCACACCTGAGCCGGTCAGCGCTGTATCGGTGCCTTCAGCGTCATGGAATCTCATGCCTGCCTGCGATACAAGGAGATAAGCCCAAGCGGCAACGCTTCAAGCGCGATCCCATCAGTTTCTTTCACATGGGTATTGCCGAGATACGGACGGCTAAAGGCAAACCATATCTCTTTGTCGTAATCGGCCGTACCAGCAAGTTCGTAGTTACCGAACGCGTCGAAAAGGCCGACAAAACGACATGGCTTGCTACAGCAAGCTCATTGTGCAGGGCAGTGGAAATGTTCCACCTACCCCCGACTGGCGTGTAGCCCGACCAGTCGCGAGAGAAGGATCACGGTATAGAGCGTCCCGCCGATCGCCTCAAAGCTGACGAAAGACTGGGCGTAAAAGCCAACCGGAGTTATGTCACCATAACCCAGCGTGGTCAGTGTGACGTAGCTGAAATAGACCATCTGCTGCCAGTCGATTGCCGCGCCGGAGCTTGCCACGAACGACCCCGGCACGCACCATTCGATGAAGGCAAGTACGGCGGCGAAACCCGATCCGATGACAAGATAAAGCGAGGTTGCAGAGATCAGCACATCGGTCATCACGGTCTTGGCCCCGAAGGTGTAGCGTGCCAGAACAACGATCATGCCGAGATGATAGGCGATGGAGGTCAGGTAAACGGCCAGCGCTGCCTCCTTCGAAGGGGCATAGGAGTTCAAGAGGCCCGCGATAAATACGGCAAACCCTGCGCCTCCAACGAGGGCACGCAAGGTCTGGTTATCCGTGAGCGCCCATGTCGCCACCACAAAGATTGCCGCGTAGAAGCCGTAGAACAGGGCAGGCCATAGCCCACCCGCCGCCGACAGCGGATAGGTCAGGTTGTGGATCAGGATTGCCGCCAGAAAGCTGGCATTGGCGACAACCTGATTGCGGGCCGTGGGGAGCGACAGCATCTCAGGCCGCCTTCCGGTGACTGAGTGCCGCCATGGCTACCATGATCAACAGGACACCCGCGCCGAGCCACAGCCCGTTCAGGTGCAGGCTCAGGGCCAGCCAGCCCCAGCCCGCCAGCGCCGCTACGGCCAGAAGGTACAGCCCACGCAGCCGTTCCGCCGTGACGCGGTGAAAGATCGTGCACCCAAGCAGAAACAGCGACGGCCCGGCAAAGGCGATGATCGCGGTCTCGGCATGGATCGCGTCATGTGGATGAGCCACGATCATCTCAATGGCGACAGCGGTCACGATGGCACCACAGACTGCGACCCCATGTGCGTAGGCCAGACCGGCGCGGGCAAGGCTGGTATGGTCCGTCGCATGTTCGAAGCGATGCTCGCCCGGCTCCGACAGATCGACGAAGTAAATCCACCACAATGTCACGATCAGCAGGAAGCCGATCAGCGCAGCGGCACCCGTGTCCAAGTGGATCTCGTGACTGACCAGATAGCCGCCCAGCAGCAGGATGGATTCCCCAAGCGCGATGATAAAGATCAATTGGTTGCGCTCGAAGAGATGCAAGCCCTTCAATGTCCAACTCGACATCGGCGTCGCGCCTTTGCCGGGCAGCCAAAAACCGACGTAGGGCGCGGCATAGTCGATCAAAACGGCGAGAATCCAAAGCTCCAGACGCGCGGGTGCGATGAAGGCCCCCAATATCCAGAAGAGACCGGAAATCGCACTCCATGCACCGAGTTGGGTATAGTTGCGCCCCATGACCTGACCGCGAAACACAAAGGCCATATAGCCCGCCCGGATCAGGGCCATGGCCACATAGGCAAAAGCGAACAACCCAGCGCGGTCGCTGAACGCTTGTGGTGCCGCCACGGCCATCAGAAGCGCGCAGCCCATCAGCACGATCATCAGCCCGCGCCCGCTCGGGTGGTCGGGGTTGACCCAGTTGGCCGCCCATGCGGTATAATTCCACGCCCACCAGACAGCGGCAAACAGCGTCACATATTCCAGCGCCCCAAGCCAACTGGCATGTTCGAGGAGGTAATGGGAAAGCTGGATGATGGTGAAGACATAGACGAGATCGAAGAACAGCTCCATCGTCGTGACGCGGGGCGTGTCTTCGGGGCGGAGCGCCCGTAGGGCGTTCGTCGGAACAAGACGGTGGAATAGGTTGGACATGAAAGCTTCCTGTTAGATTTTCTTGACTATCCCTGAAATCCGCCTGTGTTCAAATACCGGATTTCTTTCGGGGTCAGTGCGCGCTCGAAAATCGGTTGCCTGTGGGGAAACCGACCGAAGCGGGCGATGATGTCACGATGGCGTCTGGCCCGATGAAGCCCCGAGGGCAGGTCGCGGCGATGCAGCGCGACCGATTGGTTCTGATCTTCCAACGTCTCGGAATGCGCGAAGGGCAGCAGCATGAACAGGCGCAGGTCCTGCGGCACTCGGTCGATAAAACCCTGCCGCCAGGCATGACGCGCCACCGACAGGGCCTGGGGGTCTGTGCGATACATCTCCCTGGTGCCACGGAACGCATTGCGTGGATACTGATCATGAAGGATCAACAGGGCGAGACAGCCCTCCGGCGTGTCTCGCCATGCCGCAAGTTCGCCTACCATAGCGGCCTCATGCAGGGGTGCGAAGCCTCTGCGAACGGCGGCGTCGAAGGCGGGCGATTGGGAGAACCATTCCTCGACCGCGTCTTGCCACCAGGCGATCACCTCGCCGATCCGGGGATCCGTCATGCCGACCGCCGCGCCAGAAGCCAGGCGACAAAACAAGGGACGCCGAAGACCACGGCGAAGATCGGCAATTCTTCGGCCAAGCCGTATCCCGCATGGGCCACGCCGACCCAAAGATTGATCGCGGCGGTTGCCGCCCAGAGGACGGCAAACAGGGGAAAAGCACCGCGCAGGGAAGCGCCGCGCCAGAGCGCAACGCCATAGATGACTGCCATCAGGACAAGGCCGCCAAGGATCACGAGAACAGTATGCATGTGAGACCTCCGGGCGTCAGGCAAATGGCGCGAGCATCGCGTTGATGTCCTTGTCCGCATAGGGCGGATAGACATCGACGGTCCTCTCGGCGGGCGAGATCAGAAGTGACTTAACATTGCTGAGCGCATCGAACCCGGCTTTACCGTAATACTTGCCCATCCCCGAATGACCAACTCCGCCGAAGGGCAGCGACCCGACCCAGCAATGCAGATTGGTCAGGTTCACGCAGCCGCCGCCGAAGGACAGGGATTGCAGAAAGCGCTCGATCATCGCATCGTCCCGGCTGAAGATATAGGCAGCGAGCGGCTTGTCCCGTGTCTTAAGCGTTTGGATCACGGTGCTGATGTCGTCATAGCGCAGGATCGGCAGAACCGGGCCGAACACCTCCTGCTGCATCGCTGGATCTGACCAGTCGGAGGGGTAGAGCAGCGTCGGCTCGACGTAGCGGGCGGATACGTCGGAACTGCCGCCCAGAACGACCTTGTCCGGCAGGATGTAGGACGCAACACGCTGAGTGTCCTTTTCGCTGATCATGCGCGCGAAGTCAGGGCTCTGTGACGGATCGGTCCCGTACATGCGTATGACCGCAGCTTTCAGTTTCTCGACAAAGGTATCGGCGACGCTGTCATGCACGCAGACGAACCCCGGAGCGATGCACCACTGACCCGAGATGGCGTTATGTCCCCAAGCGATGGCCTGAGCGGCGCGATCGAGGTCCGCCGTCGCGTCCACGATGGTCGGGTTCTGTCCGCCCAGTTCCAGGATCACTGGCGTCAGGTGTTCGGCCGCAGCACGCATGACCACTTTGCCCACTGCCGAACTGCCGGTGAAAAAGACGAAGTCGAACGGCAGCTCCAGCAACGCCGAGATTTCTTCTCGTCCGCCGGTAACCACAGAAACGTCTTCCGGTTCGAAGTATTGCGGCACCAGTTCTGCAAAAAGCGCCGCCGTGGCCGGCGTGGTGTTGGCCGGTTTCAGGATCACAGGATTGCCTGCCGCCAGCGCGGCGATGGCTGGATCGAGCAACAACAGGATCGGCGCGTTAAACGGTCCGATGACCAGAGTCACACCATAAGGTTCGCGCCGGATCACCCCACGCTGGCCGAGTTTGGCAAGGCCTTCGGGAATTTCGATATCTTCAAGGGCCATCAGCCGGTCCAGATTGTCCCGATAGTAGGCGATATTGCCCATCGGCACCGTGATCTCGAACTGCTGTTCAAAGGGGGGCTTGCCGAAATCCTGATGCAACGCCGCGCGCCAGCGGTCGCGATGGTCGAGCAGCATTCGCTCCATTCTGGCGAGTTGATCCAATCGCCAGCCGCGCGATTCCGTGCGGTCGCTGAGGAACGCCGCTTTCTGGCCGTCAAAGATCGTCTGAAACGCATTGCTCATATCGCCATCTCCATGTTCGGACCTGTCGCCGTCGCTCATTCGGCGTCTTCCAGCGCCTCGAGGACAAGCTCCGCCGTCAGACCGCTGCTGTACTGCTGCTGCCCGGTGATCAGGCGACCGTCGCGGATGGCGAATGGCTCATTGGCATCCCGGCACAGAAACTCCGTTCCGGGAATGTCCTTCGCTGTGGCCTCGATCGTGTAGTCGTTCAGGATCATGCCGAAGGCCGTATTGACCGCCTCTTCCTCTGCATCCGTGAAGCCGGTCCATTTCTTGCCCTCGGCCAGCAGCTTCCCGTTCGACAGGCGTGTCCAGAGTAGCAGGGAAGAACCATGACAAATGAGCGAGACGATTTTGCCCGTCTCGTAAAAATCTGCGATCAACGCATGCAGCGCGGTATCGTCCTTGAAGGTCAGCAACGGTCCGCCCCCACCGGCGACCCAGACCGCATCGTACTCATCTACCGACACCGAACTGATCGGCGGCGTATCCTCCAGCATCGCGCCAAACTGCGCATGATGGGCGAAGCCGAGACTGATCAGATCGTCCGCATAGGCGCCGTTCGGGGTGCGCGGATCACTGTGCGTGTCGAACATCACCTCGCCGCCTTTCGGCGACACGAGGTCGACGCGATGTCCCGCCTCCGTGAACATCAGGAAGGCTCGCGTCATTTCCTCGGCGAAAAAGCCCACCGGAAACCCTTTGAGTTCGGCGGTGTTCGAGACGATGGAGAGAATGCGCCGCGGTTTCCGGCGCACACCCAGGCTGGTTTTGAGGACGATGTCTGAAGCTGTCATTTGAAATCCCTTCGCTGTGCTCGCGTCTCTTTGAACCGAAAAAGGGGGCGGAGCCGATGCTCCGCCGCCGTCGTGGTTACTTGGTTGTGTAGCCGCCGTTCACGAGGATCGTCTGGCCCGTCATCCACCACCCGTCGGAGACCATGAAGGTGATCCAGGGGGCGATATCCTCGATGTCGGTCAGGCCGGTTTTCGAGAAGGGCGAGAGCGCTGCGGCGGTCTTGTGATATTCAACGGCCTCTTTTTCCTCCGCCGGGTAGAAGAACGAGGTGTCCATCGGCCCCGGCCCGATCGCGGTCACCGAGATGCCGCGCTCGCCGAGCTCCTTCGACGCCGCACGCGTGAAGTGCTCCACCGGTGCCTTCAAGCCCTCATAGGCTGCATAGAAAGGCGTATAGGCGCCCAATAGCGAGGTGACGATGGTGCAGATCTTGCCATTGTCGTTGACGTGTTTGCCGGCCTCTTTCAGGAAGAAGAAGGCGGATTTGACGTTGACCGCGCAGGACTGGTCGAAAACCTCTTCGGTCACCTCGGCCATTGGCTTCTTCACCACCATACCGACGGTGTTGATCGCGATGTCGGGACGCCCCACCGCCGCGACCGTGTCGGTGAACAGCTTTTCCATCGCCGCTGCCGAGGTCAGGTCGGCTTGGAAGGCCACCGCTTCTGCGCCTGCGGCTTTGATCGCCGCGACGGTTTCCTCCGCCGCCGCCTTAGTGGCGTCGCTGTTGTAATGGATGGCAACGGCTTTCGCGCCGGATTGGGCGAACTCGCGTGCGAGCAGCCCGCCCAGGTTCTTCGCGCCGCCGGCGATCAGAACCACTTTTCCCTCGATGCTGTTTCTCGACATGTCATTTCCTTTCCGCATTTGAGCGCGCCTTTCAGATCGATGCCTTGCGAGGAAGATAGTCTGTCACCCCATTCAGATAATCAGGCCATTCTTGACATTACCTGCCAGAAATGACGAACAATAGGCATGGATCGAATTCAACAGATGCAGGTGTTCATTCAGGTCGTGGACAGCGGGAACTTCACCCGCGCCGCGGAGGTACTCGGCCTGCCGCGCTCGACCGTGTCCAGCACGGTGCAGGCGCTGGAGGACCGCCTCGGCGTGCAGATTTTGCAGCGCACCACCCGCGTGGTGCGTCCGACACAGGAAGGGTTGCAGTTCGCGGACGCCGCCCGTGATCTGGTCGATGCGTTCGGGCAGGCCGAAGGACAGTTTCGTCTCCGTCCCGATGACATTTCGGGGCGCTTGCGGATCGACATGCCAAGCCGGATCGCACGGCGTCTTGTCATTCCGCACCTGCAGGACTTTCGCGCCCGATACCCGGCGGTGACGCTGGAGATCAGCGCCACCGACCGAATGATTGATCTGGTCTCGGAAGGGATCGACGCGGTGGTGCGTCTGGCCGTTTTGGAGGACAGCGAACTGATCTGCCGCAAGATCGGTGATGTGGCGATGCTGACCTGCGCCGGGGCGGAGTATCTCGCGGAATTCGGGGTGCCACAGACGCCTGCCGATCTTGCGAAACATCATCTGGTCAACTACGCGCTGCGCATGCCCGCCCTCTCGTCGGGCTGGGATGGGCTCAAGGACGGGCGTGAGATCACCGTTGCCATGCAAAGCCATCTCTGCGTCGACAACGCGGAGAGTTATGTTGCGGGGGGACTGCACGGGCACGGGCTGATTCAGGTTCCCGCCTATGACGTCGCCGATGACATTGCAGCCGGACGGCTCGTCGAGGTACTGTCCGAGTTTCGACCCTCTCCAGTTCCGATCTCGATCCTCTATGCGCGCAGGCGCCATCTCGCCCCTCGGCTCAGAGCGTTCATGGATTGGCTGGAGGAGGTGTTGCGGCGTGAGGGGGTGGTCAAGCCATCACAATAGGATTTGGGTCGTTGGACAATCAGAATTTCCCTTCATTTTAACCTCTGGTTCAAACTTAAGAGGGGAAAGAACGAACAGCCGCATTCGATTTTCGATACCCTATGGTAGTGGCGACACCGTCGAAATCCGGGCACGCGGGATCAGTGCGACGGGCGTTTATGGCCCCTTTACTGTGACCGTGACGATCATCGTTGTGCCACAGTCCAGCTATTCGACCACGCTAGGCGACACCACCCGCGAGAACCTCATTGCGGGCGGCTCCATGGAGAACCCCGCCACTTGGACGCTGGACGCAGGATGGGCCGTTGCAGGCGGCGTGGCGACCCATACGACGGGCGCAGCGGATGCGATCAGCCAGCCCTTTGAAACCACGGCGGGCAAATACTACCGCCTCGGCTACACGGTCTCTGGCATCACTGCCGGAAGCCTGACCCCGCGCCTGACGGGCGGCTCGGATCGCCCTGGCACAGCTATCATCGCAGACGGCACCTACAGCGACCGCATTCAGGCCGTTAGCGGCAACGACATGCTCGATGACGTTGTCGCCTACCTCGAAACCTCGGGTTGTCTGACCCAAGGCACCCACTACATCTGGATAGAACCGAAAAACGCGGATGGCCTGTCTGGCCCCCTGACGGGGCCATTTGAAATCACCATCATATAGGAGCACGACACATGGCAAATGGTGTTAAGACAAGTGACCTCGACCCGACTTATTTAGCCCAGAGTGTGATTGTAAACACTGAGGATGGCACGGCGCCTCAGACGGTTGGTGATTTCGCCAAACAGATGGCGCGAACTGATCCGCTGTCGAAATCCGTCGATGGGGCGAAGTTCGAATATGAGACGCTTGACGAAATGCAGGCTACCGCCACGTCGGGCGGCCAGAATTCGGGCGGCCAGAATAAAGTACACAAAACCAAAGACGGTCGATTTAAATACAGCGAGGATCTGTCTGTGCCGTACCTGCATTTAAACGGCCTTGGGGTCTCCGCCGTGAAAGATGAAAGCGGGCGCATAGCAGCGCGATTGTTCAACTTTGGCGAAGATGCAACGACGCTTTGGCCTGAATTTATCGGTTTGTTGGAAACCCGCGAAAAGCACCTTTTCATCGATACGGATATTCATCTGCCGGGCGTCAATAGCCTCGGCCAATTGCTTTCTGGTGCTATTCAAGTCGGCACGACGATCGAATTCGCTGAGGGGTATGCTATTATTTATGACAGCGACGGCTCAACCGACCACCCCTATCTGGAGATCACCGGCGCGACATCTTTGCGACTTATCAGGCCTTTCGTCCGGTCTACTACTGCGCCGACCACAAGGCGCGCACGTCCGGGGATTAAGTTGATCGGGTGCGAAGATGCGCAGGTGTACGAACCGCATATCCTCAGCACATTCGGAGGTGGTTTGATGTTCTCAGGCTGCCAGAATTCTCGTGCTTATCATGGGGTGGCTAGAAATACTCTCGCCGACGGGTTTGGTATCTATAACGACCTGACATATGGGCCATGCGTCGATGTCTACACCATCGGTTCTCGCACGATTAATACTGGCGATGATGGCGTGTCGGTCGTCGGATACACCGCGCGCGGGGCCGCAAATGAGCGGTGCGGACATCTGGATTTTACCGTAGTTTCCAGCTTTGAACGCGGAGGTGTTTTGGTCGGGTCAATTGACAGTGCATTGCGTGGTCGCGCATTCAATTGTGCGTCGTCTGGTTTCAAGGTTGTAAAAGATTTGGGCGGCGGTCCCAACAATGCACCTGAAACGCATGGTAACATTCGGCCTCATGTTGAAGTCATCTCCTACAACTGCGCGCACAGTGCCGATCCAATTCAGCCGTCGATCGATATTGGCAACAACACTGAGAGCATTGTTGGTTCCGTAAGTTCTTACGGTGGTCCGAACCGAGGCATCCAAGTGGCGGGCGATGTGACCGGACCAACGGACGTTGACCTGCAGATATTCTCGCAAGACGCGGGTGGCCAGGGAGTTTATCTGGGGAACGTAAGCGGGATTAGAGGGAACATCACCTCAATTAGTGCCGGTGAAACAGGTTTGGTCGGTCTGAATTGCACAGGTGTCGCAATCGGGTCAGTGAATTTGCGTGATTATAATCAGGACGACAGCGCATCTCATGTCGGCATGCGGCTGAACAACGTGTCTGGCTCTATCGGTCCCGGATATGTTGGGGACAACCATGCATCGACACTGCAACCTGTAGACCTTTTGAACTGCCATGGGTTGCGATTGAGTGATGCGCTTGTGACAGAAGGTGGTTCTGAGCCGAAAAAGGTGCTCATTCAGGCAACGTGCACAGACACGCTCGCACCATCTGTACGTGCAAGCGCAACTTGGAATCCGGGCAACATCGCTGCTGGCGGATACGTCACGACGACCATCACAGTAAATGGCGCGTCTCCCGGCGACGTTTTGTCGGTCGGTTTTGACCAGATGCAGAGCGGGCTAACGCTAACCGGGTTCGTGTCTGGTGCAAACACTACCCGTCTGATGCTCAAAAATGAGACAGTCGAAGCCATACATCCAGCTGCTGGCACCGTAACGGTTCGTGCCGAGAAGTATGTGCCGTGATTTCATCCGATCAGCTCGATTCACCTGATTAAGGCCCCTCACCCAAAAACGGGTTCGCCGAAAATTTTCGTCCGAAAGGTGTAGTCACTCTGTCCGAAAGCTAAAACGCTGCTACACTCGCAATGATACCCCTAATAAGAGGAACCAGCTATGTCATTAAAAGTATTGGAGGCGAGTACCAGAATCGAACTGGTGTACACGGATTTGCAATCCGGAAAATTTTGTTGATTTCAAAGGGAAAAATTGTAAACGGACTTGTTTCGTTCAGGGTCACTTTTCAATAGGTTACAAGCCCCAAGTAAACGGTTTTTCACAGTCTCCCGCTCTGGCGAAAAGGCAAAGAAAAACCGCTGAGGGGGCGGCCACCCACCTCAACGGCATTGAAGAATATTTCCATCCCAATCCCTACGGCATTTCCGGTCTGACCTCAACCCAATTGGCGGTGAGACTATGAGTTGGCGTATCGCAAACGAATGCGCCGAGCGCCGCTTTGGCAGCGCCGCGCGCAAGCAGATCATCATGTTCCTGGCCGACAAGGCGAGCGATGATGGCTCGGGCATCTGGTGCTCCAAGGGGACGATCCAGCGGCACACAGAGCTCAGCGAGAGTACGGTAAAGCGCACCATCATCGACTTTCTGCGCGAAGGTATTCTGATCGAGACAGGGCGGCGGCATTGCAAGAACGGCTACACTGTCATTTACCGCATCGTTCTGGAGCGCGTGGCCGCGCTCGAACTCACGGCTGAGCCCGAGATTGAGACGGGGGTCACTGTGAACCCCGTCCAGCCTGAACCCGGTACGGGGTCCACGGTGAACGGGGTACGGGGTTCACGGTGGACCCCAAACCATCCTAAAACCATCCATAAACCACCTACGCGCAGGCGCGAGGCGGCGGAGGAGGTTGAAGATCTTGAAGCTGGGAAGATCTTAGCTGCTTATCCCGAAGACAGGATCCGAGACCGGCGGACCAGTCTGCGTTTGATCGCAGCAGCTGTTAAGGCCGGAGTGAAGCCCGACGATCTGAAGCAGGCGGTCAAAGCTTATGCGAAGGAAAGCGAAGGCTACACACGCAGCAAGGTCTGTTTCTCGGACAACTGGTTCAAGATGCGCCGGTGGGAGAAGGGACTGGCCCAGGTACAGGCGGACCGAGAGAAAGCGCGAGAGGCCGAAGCCAAGGGGCGCGCCAGCCTCGCCGAGTGGATCCACGAGCGCCATCCCTTGTGCCGCCACATCACCAACCGGCAAATCGAGGATTTGATCGCGACAAAGCTGGTGACGCTCGAGCAGGTGCGCGCTGCGGGACTGCAGGCGTGAGTGTCGTTGTGCAATTTGAGATATGCCTTTCCTTATCTCAGAAACGGCATTGTTTTTTGAGAAAAGGCTGATGATGAGGTTTCGTATATGATGCTCAGATCATACCTACCCTTTATGGCGCGGAGATCATATTGACAATTTATGACTTAGGGGTCATATGTGGCGACAGGAGAACCGCCATGAAGCACCTCGTTCGTACATCAAAAAACTTGGGCCACGCAATTCGCGAAGCTCGGAAGGCAAAGAAACTGACCCAGAAGGAACTCGCCTCGATGAGCGGTGTCTGGCAGGAGACGATCTCCAAGATCGAGAACGGCAGCGGGGGCACCAAGCTGGAAACAGTATTCGATTTGATCGCGGCCTTGGAGCTCGAAATTACGGTGGCCGAGCGCAGCAAAGGCACATCAGACGGGCTAGAGGACATTTTCTGACATGGGCCGCAAGCGCAGCTACATACCGCTGAACGTTTTCCTGAACGCGCGGCTCGTGGGTCAATTGGTGCGTGAGCCCTCGGGCGGCGTCAGTTTCGCCTATGCGCGAGACTGGCTCGACTGGGAGCACCGGATGCCGGTGTCGCTATCATTGCCATTGCAGGAGAACCGCTACAGCGGCGCACCAGTGTTCGCCGTTTTTGACAACCTGTTGCCCGACAGCGATGTCATCCGTCGAAGGGTCGCGGAACGTGTCGGGGCCGAAGGCGTCGATGCCTTCAGCTTGCTGTCACAAATTGGACGCGACTGTGTTGGAGCGCTTCAGTTTCTACCCGATGGGCAAGAGCCACAACCGATGTCTGAGCTGACAGGGGAACCTGTTGACGAGGCTCAGATCGGAGCCATTTTGAGCGACCTCGACCTCGCGCCACTGGGTATCCGCCGCGAGAATGACTTCCGCATTTCTGTCGCTGGCGCGCAGGAAAAAACGGCTCTGCTTCGTAAAGACGGCCAGTGGATTGAGCCAACCGGCACGACGCCAACCACGCACATCATCAAGCCGCAAATTGGCAGACTGCCCAACGGCATGGACCTGTCCGACAGCGTTGAAAACGAATACTTGTGCCTCAAGCTGATGGAAGCGTTTGGGCTTCGGGTTGCGAATGTCGAAATGGCTCAGTTTGGCGACAAGAAAGCCTTGGTGGTTGAGCGTTTTGATCGGCGCTGGACGCCTGATGGCCGCTTGATCCGTTTGCCGCAGGAGGACTGCTGCCAAGCACTATCCATTGTGCCCACGCAAAAGTACCAGAACGAGGGCGGCCCAAGCATCTCTGGTATCATGGATCTCTTGTTGGGGAGTGATGATCCCAACAAAGATCGGTACGGTTTTTTCAAAGCCAACGTCCTGTTCTGGTTGCTGGGTGCGACAGACGGGCATGGCAAAAATTTCAGTATCAGCCTCTTACCCGGCGGCCGTTTCCGCATGACACCGCTTTACGACGTCCTGACGGTACAACCGACCGTCGACGCCCGGCAGATCGAGCGGAAATACTTCAAGCTCGCTATGAATTTCGGCAACTCGAACCACTACAAGGTTTCGAATATCGTGGGCCGCCACATCGTGGAGACCGGCGTGCAATCCGGCTTGTCCCGCGCAGTCGTGCAGGGCCTGTTCGAAGAACTACAGGAGACCTCGCACGCGATCGTTGAGGCCACGTTCAATCGGCTTCCGGATAGTTTTCCGGAGGCGTTGCTTGCTTCGATCGACGGCGCGCTGAAGGCTAGGTTGCACCTATTGAGCTGATGCTACACGGCATGAATGCGCCCAAACATTCGGCGCAAACCATGATGAGACCGTTCTGGATGCGGGGCCCGTCTACCCAACCCGCCCCCAAAACCCGGATTTTCTGCCATGGTTTTTTCGAAGCTCGGCCATATACGCCTCGTGTGCCACGACGCCTTCCGGAAGGTTGGGATCAGCAGCCTCGGCCAGCAGGGCGAGTTTTCCCAAATACTTCGCCCCATGCCCATATGCCTTGGATCGCGCCGCCTTGAGGATGTCGTCCAGAAGCGCGCGATAGAGGATCGTTGCCGCCGCCGGATGCTCATGTTCCAGCGTTTCTGCCGTTTTGGGCAAGCTGTGCCAGAGACCACCATCCCAATGAGCGTGATGCTGAAGGATGACCTGCGCGGCGAGGTCAAGGCGTGGCCAATCGAGATAAAACCGCAAGGCCAACTCTGGAACCTGATGAGACAGGCCATACTGCAAAGCTCTTGTTTCGGCTTCAATGTCATCAAAGTCAGGTAAGTTTTTCAGATAATCGCGCAGGATGTCGGCTGATAGTCGGTTCTCAAAGCACTGCCAGCGCAGTGCTTGAGCTGCTGATTTGTCACCCAATGCTTCCAAAATAGACGCTTCGATTTGGACTCTTTGGGGGGACAGCGCGTCATCCTGTCCTTTGACGGGTGATCCAGGTTTGCGCACCCATTCCAGAGCTTCATCGGCGCGACCGGCAGCCAGCAAACGCACAGCCATACCCTGAACATCCTGCATATGTGGCTTTTTGGCGCTTTCTAGGGTAATCATCAGGTCAATATCACCGCGTGCCTCAGCAATTGTTTGGCGCATTTCTGACCACTGAGAGGTCATGGAATAATGCCACCGATCCGTCGACAGCTTTGCTTCTTCAAGTTTGCGCTTTGCAATCGCTGCGTCGAGGTCAGCATCCCATTGCGCCAGCGTAGATTGCGGCAGATGTGGCGCGATGGCCTTGGTCAGATCAGCCAGATAGCCGTGCGTGGTTTCGCCAAGGCGTGCCATAATTCTATCAGGCACCAATGCAGCCTCATGGGCGCTCAGCTGTGCCGTCAATTTTCCAGCGCTTATGATAGCCAGATAGTAGGCATCCTGAACATGGCCTGATGAGTCATCGACCCGTTCGAACACGCGCTCATGTGTGGCAATGAACCGTATGAAACGGTCCATCGCCATATCCGGAGCGGCCGGTGCAAGCTCGGCCTCGATTGTGTCGGTCAGGCTTTGCAGATCATCGCGAAAGGCGCGGGCTTTGTCCCATTCAATGAAGCTTTTGGCGCGTTCCAGACCCGAAAGCCGTCGGTCGATCAGCTTCGCAATGCCTTCCGGCCCGGATTTCGCGGCGAGTGCCGCTTTGACCTGACGGCGAAAGCCAGCGTTGCGCTCGGCCTCATCCAGCACCAGTTGGGCAAGTTTTTGAGCGGGCAACTCGGACAGTATTTCGATGGAAAGAGAGGGTTTTCGAGCCATGGATCAGGTCACTTCAGTTTGCGAGCTAACCGGCCTTTCCAGGCGCGTGTAGGGTGCGGTTATCCTCAGAATAATTCACGTCAATTGATAGCTTCTAATTGAGAGTTTCGTAAGCAGGTTTTCCATGATGAACGCCGTATGGGGGCTGAAGGCTGTGAAAGCGCTCTCTTTCAACAAGCCTTGCTTCCAGATCGGCGTCACGTTTGTGGCTCGGCAGCGGATAAAACTCATGCTTGGCGAACTTAAGTGATCTCACGCCGTTTCCGTTCAGCTCGAGTGCACGCATTGCATTTGTGTGGCTATGTGAGCCTGCAGTTGCAATGGAGTGACCGGGCTGTGTTTCCTATTGGTAACCTTAATGCGCTCAATGTTATATTGATGTAACATAAGATGTGACTCGAGTGGCGGTGTTCGGTCATAGAACTAAGCGGAGGAAATTGACATTAATGGTATCTCATCGTAACATTGAGACGTATAGTGTCGCCTGGAGGTATCATTATGGCTGTTCCGATCAAAATGCCCAGGGCGGCCCGTAAGGAGCTCGTGGCACTTGGGGAACACATTCGTGTTGCGCGACTGCGCCGCAAGTTGACCGCTGAGATTGTCGCGCAGCGCGCTGGCACAACGCGACAGACCATCGCCAAGATCGAAAGCGGAAACCCTGCAGTCAAGATCGGCACTTACGTGGCAGTCCTGCAAGCGCTCGGACTCCTGAAAGGCTGGGGGGATCTCGATGATCCGGTTGGCGAGCAGATGGCCCTGGATGACCTTCCGCAGCGTGCGAGATTGAAAAATGGTTGAGGTCTGGATCGACTGGAAGGGGTTGAAACAGCTCGGCACGCTTCACCGCACAGCGGGGCGCGGCAGAGAGCGGGTGTCATTCACCTATCATGCCGACTGGCTTGCCGACGAAAATGCCTTCGGGCTTTCGCCGGACATGCCTCTCGTTAAAGGGCAATTCGTGCCTGAGGCTGGGCAGGACATGCTTGCGACCCTTGGGGATTCTGCCCCTGATACTTGGGGCAGAACGGTGATGCGGCGCTACCAGGGGCGCATGGCAGAGGGCGAGGAGCGACGTCCGAGAACGCTGCAAGAAACCGACTACCTGCTTGGCGTAAATGACGAGACCCGTTTGGGTGCGCTGCGCTTCAAGGTTGATGGCGAGTTTCAAGCGCGCGAAGGCATCGGCGTGCCTGCGCTCGTGAGCCTCGGGGATTTGCTTCATGCGTCTCAGCGCGTTCTGTGCGGGGATGAGACCACTGAGGACCTCCAAATGCTGTTTGCACCGGGAAGTTCTCTAGGCGGCGCTCGGCCAAAGGCCAGCATCCTCGACCAACACGGCCGTCTGGCTGTCGCCAAGTTCCCGAAAGAGACGGACACCTATTGCATGGAACGCTGGGAGGCTATCGCACTGGAGCTGGCAAGGCGCGCCGGAATCACGGTTTCTGATCACACGCTTGAGATGGCTGGCGATAAGCCGGTTTTCTTGTCCCATCGGTTTGACCGGAACGATGACGGCAGGATCCCGTTCATGTCGGCCATGGCCATGCTGGGCGGCAAGGATGGTGAAAGCTACAGCTACTTGGACCTGGCCGATATTATCACCTCAGAAAGCGTCACACCCGACCAAGACCGCGAGGAGCTCTACCGGCGGGTCGCCTTTTCCATTCTCGTCACGAACCTCGATGACCATATGCGCAATCACGGATTTCTGCGGGGGCGTGGCGGCTGGCACCTCTCACCGGCCTACGACATCAACCCCGTGCCGAACCAACCACGCGTGCTCAAGAGCTACGTTGATGACGACAACCCGGATGCCAGTATCGCCCTGCACCGCGCGCAACATGAATCCTATCTTCTCGAACGCGGGGAGGCCAATCGCATCATTGCTGAGGTGGCCGAAGCGACTACGGCTTGGCGTGACGTTGCCCGTGCCTTGGGGGCTCCGGAGCGGGAGATCAAGGAAATGGCGACCGCCTTCGAGCACGACGAAGCGGATTTGGCGCGAGCGTGAACTGGGGCGGGTGTCGAATTGGCTTGAGCGAAAGCCGTTTGGCCGCAGCGGGATTTTGAGGTCCTTCGCCATTCCGATGCGGGATGACGAGGCAGGTTGACTTTGGGGTGCCAAGTTCGGCCCCTCAACGCCGTGTTTCTGATTGCTGAACATAAGCGGGCAGCCGTAGCAGACGCGGTGCAAGCCCCGCTTCAACAAGAAAATTCCCCTGCGCCAGCGCATTCCTCGCGAGACAAGTTTCTCGCTGACAGCCCCTTGGTGCCAGCTTTGGTCATGTTCATCGAAACACTCAAAGTGAGGATCAAGAAATGGCTACTCAAACTCTGAAACTGAACGTCAAATCCGGCGAAAAAGACGGCAAGAACTACTGGGACCGCTGCGGCGTCCTCTTCGTCAACACCGACGACAGCGGCAACATCACGTCGATCAACGTCAAACACAGCATGTTCCCCGATGTCGAAATGGTCGCCTTCCCGCGCCGCGATGAAGAACCGGTCACAGAGTGACCTCAATACCAGGGCGGGTTAACCGCCCTGGTGCGCAGCCAGGGAGTTGCTTCGCGCTGAACGGGATGACCACAGGCAAGCTAAGCTTGCCGCTTCGCCTCCTTTCAACTAGTTTCAACCCATATCCCTCAGAGAGGACATTTTCGATATGCCCAACGAAGACATTTTGACCGTCAAAGAGCTCGCTGGGTATCTCAAGATAGCTGAGAAAACGGCATATCGGTTTGCTTCTGAGGGCAAGGTTCCCGGGTTCAAGGTGGGAAGCGCATGGCGGTTTCGTAAAAGCGAGATCGACCGCTGGATTGCCGAGCAGGAACAAAAACAAGAAGGGGAGCAAAAATGACGGGACAACAACAGGCAGAGGCATTGCGCCGCGAAATCTGGCAAATTGCAAACCGCGTGCGGGGCGCGGTTGATGGCTGGGACTTCAAGCAGTTCGTTCTGGGCGCGTTGTTCTATCGCTTCATCAGCGAGAACTTTACCAGCTACATCGAAGGTGGTGACGATAGCATCAACTATGCAGGCATGGCCGACGCAGACATCCCCGATGAAGCAAAAGTCGATGCGATCAAGACCAAGGGATACTTTATCTATCCCAGCCAGCTTTTTCAAAATGTGGCCAAGACCGCGAGCAAGAACGACAGCCTGAACACCGACTTGGCGGAAGTCTTTTCGGCGATCGAAGCTTCAGCGAGTGGCTATCCATCCGAAGAGGATATCATCGGCCTCTTTGCTGATTTCGACACCACCAGCAACCGCCTTGGCAACACGGTGAAGCAAAAGAACGAGCGCCTGACAGAAGTCCTCAAAGGTGTCGCAGGCCTGCCGTTGAAATTCGACGAGAACGAAGGCGACCTCTTCGGTGATGCCTATGAGTTCCTGATTTCAAACTACGCCGCCAACGCGGGCAAGTCAGGTGGCGAGTTCTTCACACCGACCCACGTGTCCAAACTCATCGCCAAACTGGCGATGCACAACCAAACAAGCGTCAACAAGATCTATGATCCGGCGGCGGGGTCTGGGTCGCTGCTTTTGCAGGCCAAGGATGAGTTCGACAAACACATCATCGAAGACGGCTTCTTCGGGCAGGAGATCAACTACACCACCTACAACCTCGCCCGCATGAACATGTTCCTGCACAACATCAACTACGACAAGTTCAACATTCAGCACGGCAACACGTTGATGGAGCCGCACTTTGGCGATGACAAGCCTTTTGATGCCATCGTGTCGAACCCGCCTTATTCGGTGAACTGGAAGGGCGCGGACGATCCAACCCTGATCAATGATGAGCGTTTCGCCCCCGCAGGTGTGCTTGCCCCGAAGTCGAAGGCGGATTTTGCCTTTGTCCTTCATGCGCTGCACTACTTGTCGGCCAAAGGGCGTGCTGCGATCGTTTGCTTCCCTGGTATCTTTTACCGTGGCGGCGCAGAGCAGAAGATCCGCAAGTATCTGGTCGACAACAACTTCGTTGAAACGGTGATCGCCCTCGCACCGAACCTGTTTTTCGGCACGACCATCGCAGTGAACATTCTGGTGCTGGCCAAGAACAAGACCGACACGGCCATTCAGTTTATCGATGCGACGGGGGAGGAGTTTTTCCGTAAAGGCACGAACAACAACTTCATGGAGGACCGGCACATTGCCGAGATCATGAAGATGTTCGACAGCAAGGAGAACGTGCCTCACGTGGCCGAAACCGTCCCCTATGACAGGATTGTCGATAAAGACTATAACCTGTCGGTCAGCGCCTATGTTGAGCCCAAGGACACCCGCGAGGTTGTCAATATCAAGGAGTTGAACGCGAATCTGGTGTCCACTGTCGCCAAGATCGACCAGCTGCGCGCAGATATTGACGCCATCGTCGCGGAGATCGAGGCATGAGCGATCGGGGCTTTCTGGAAAAGCTGCTGGATGGGGCCTCGGTGGCGTGGAAGCCATTGGGCGATATCGCGCAGTATTCCAAGACGCGCATCAGTTCCGAGCACCTCGACAAGACAAATTATGTGGGCGTGGACAACCTTCTGCAGAACCGAGCGGGAAGGGTGGACTCAAGCTATGTGCCCACTTCTGGCAATCTGACTGAGTTTCGAGCGGGTGACATCTTAATCGGAAATATTCGCCCCTACCTTAGGAAGATCTGGCTTGCCGACCGAACAGGCGGAACCAACGGAGACGTTCTGGTCATCCATCCAACAGACGACGTTGTGAATCCGAGTTACCTCTATCAGGTCCTCACAGATGAAAAATTCTTTGAGTACAATATTCAGCACTCCAAAGGGGCAAAGATGCCTCGCGGCAGCAAGCCAGAAATTATACGATACCCAGTGCCAATCCCATGCCCTGAATACCCAGAAAAATCGCTGGCGATCCAAGCGGAGATTGTTCGGATTTTGGATAGCTTTACCGAGCTGACAGCCGAGCTGACAGCCGAGCTGACAGCCGAGCTTAAGGCCCGTAAGCAGCAATACAACCACTACCGCGACCAACTTTTGAGTTTTGAAGATGGTGATGTGGAATGGAAGACTTTAGTTGAAGTTGCTGACTTTCGCAGAGGCACTGCGATTACGAAGAAGCAAACGACCGAAGGCGATATTCCTGTCGTAGCAAACGGACCTGTCCCAACCTACACTCACGGCGAGCATAACCGAGAAGGCGAAACTGTCGTCATCGCGAGGTCGGGGGCATACGCTGGCTACGTCAGCTACTGGAACGAACCAATATTCTTGACTGATGCCTTCAGCGTTCATCCTCATGACGGAGTTCTGAAGCCAAGGTTCGCCTACTACCTGCTTCAAAACAAGCAGGACCAAATCCATGCAATGAAGAAGGGGGCTGGCGTCCCACACGTTAGGGTCAAGGAAGTTGAGCTCTACGATGTACCCGTGCCTAGTTTGACAGAGCAGGATCGCATCGTCGCCATCCTAGACAAGTTCGACACACTGACCACATCGCTCAGCGAGGGCCTTCCGCGTGAAATCAAGTTGCGTCAGCAGCAATATGAATACTACCGCGACCTGCTCTTGAGCTTTCCCAAACCCGAGGAGGCCGCGTAAATGGGCCAGACCCTCGAAGAGCTCGCAAAGCAGCTACGGGATGCCAACAAAAAGGTGCAGTTAATCTACGCCTTCAATGGCACCGGCAAAACCCGCCTGTCCCGCGCCATGAAGGAGCTGATCGCCCCGAAACCCGAAGAGGGTGAGGAAGGCGCGCTCTCACGCGAAAAAATCCTGTACTACAACGCCTTCACTGAAGACCTGTTTTATTGGGACAATGACTTTGAGTCTGACACGATACAAAGGCTGAGGATCCAACCGAACAGCTTTACGAACTGGATTTTGGTGGACCAGGGGAAAGGTGTGGACATCGTCAACAACTTTCAGAAATACGCAACAGACAGGGTCACCCCAGCATTCAACGCGGTTTATCAGGTAACTGACAAAGACGGCAAAAAGATTGATGTGCCTGCAAACTCAGAAGTTACTTTCCGAGTTAATCCGACGAACCTTGTCACAGCAGGTGAAGAGCCGATTGTCGACGAGGACGGCAAGCCGATTGTCACCGAACAGTATGACGTTGTGAAAATCTCCAAGGGCGAAGAGAGCAATTTCGTTTGGAGCGTATTCTTCACCTTGCTCGAAGAAGTGGTGTCTGTTCTCAGCATTGCCGAGGTTGGCGATCGACCAACAGATCAGTTCAATGGGCTGCAGTACGTTTTTGTTGATGACCCGGTCAGCTCGCTCGATGAAAACCACCTGATCGAATTGGCAGTGAACCTGGCGGACTTAATCAAGGCAGCGCCGCCGCAGCTAAAATTCGTGATCACCACCCATAACCCTCTGTTCTACAATGTTTTGCACAACGAGCTCGATCTTAAACAGAAGGGCAAAAAAGAAGGATGCTATCTGCTTGAGCGAATGGAAGATGGGACCTTCAAGCTGAACGTCAAATACGGCGATGCGAACAAAAGTTTCTCCTATCATTTGCATTTGAAGAGGGTGTTGGAGGAGGCGATCGCTGGCAGCGCTGTCGAGCGATACCACTTTACGCTGCTTCGAAACCTCTATGAGAAAACGGCCGGGTTCCTGGGTTATGCAAGGTGGAGCGATCTGCTCGACACGGTGGAAGGCAGTAAAGATGCCTACGTGCGGGCAATCAACACTTTCACGCATTCAGCGCTTTCGAACGAGCAGGTCAGAGATCCATCGCCCGCCGAGAAAAACACCGTGAAGCTCTTATTGGATAACCTGGTGAACAATTACGCCTATTGGCAACAGGATGAACAAAATGGTTGAGAAGACAAAAACCATCGCGGAAACAAAAAATTTCATCGTCCTCGACAAGTACACCAAAGAATGGGACGCCGCCGATCGCTACCAGAGCGAAGACGATTTGGAGCGCGAGCTGGTGCAGGATCTGGTCAATCAAGGCTATGAATTTCTGCCCTCCCTTGCCACCCCGGATGCCATGATTGCCAACGTCCGGTCGCAGCTGGAGCGGCTGAACAACGTCACGTTTTCGGGCGATGAATGGAAGCGTTTTGTCGAGACATACCTCGACAAGCCGAGCGACAGCATCGTCGACAAGACCCGCAAGATCCACGACGACTACATCCACGATTTTGTCTTCGACGACGGGCGTATCCAGAACATCTACCTCGTCGATAAGAAGAACATTGCCCGCAACAAGCTGCAGGTGATCAAGCAGTTCGAGCAGGTCGGCACGCACGCCAATCGCTATGACGTGACGATCCTGGTCAACGGGCTACCCTTGGTGCAGATCGAGCTGAAAAAGCGCGGCGTGGCGATCCGGGAGGCCTTCAACCAGATCCACCGGTACAGCAAGGAAAGCTTCAATAGTGAACATTCCCTGTTCAAGTTCCTGCAGCTCTTCGTGATTTCGAATGGCACCGACACCCGGTATTTCGCCAACACGACCAAGCGCAACAAGAACAGCTTCGACTTCACCATGAACTGGGCGAGGTCTGATAATGAACTGATCAAAGATCTTAAGGACTTCACCGCAACCTTCCTTCAGAAGCGCACGCTGCTGAACGTTTTGCTGCAGTATTCGGTCTTCGATGTCAGCGACACGTTGCTGGTCATGCGGCCCTATCAGATTGCTGCGACTGAACGCATCCTGTGGAAGATCAAGAGCTCATTTGAGGCGAAAAACTGGAGGAAGCCGGAGAGTGGCGGCTTTATCTGGCACACCACAGGCTCCGGCAAAACGCTCACGAGTTTCAAGGCCGCACGGTTGGCAACCGAGCTGGATTTCATCGACAAAGTCTTCTTCGTCGTGGACCGCAAGGACCTCGACTACCAGACCATGAAGGAATACCAGAGATTTTCCCCCGACAGTGTTAACGGCTCTGACAGTACGGCCGGGTTGAAGCGCAACTTGGGAAAGGACGATAACAAAATTGTCGTCACGACGATCCAGAAGCTGAACAACCTGATGAAATCCGAGGGTGACCTACCGGTCTATGATCAGCAGGTGGTCTTCATTTTCGACGAATGCCATCGCAGTCAGTTCGGTGAGGCACAGAAGAATCTGAAGAAGAAGTTCAAACGGTTTTACCAGTTCGGCTTTACCGGAACGCCAATCTTCCCTGAGAATGCGCTAGGGGCTGAAACGACCGCAAGCGTGTTTGGGCGGGAGCTGCATTCCTATGTGATCACTGATGCCATTCGCGATGAAAAGGTTCTAAAGTTCAAGGTCGACTACAACGATGTGCGTCCCCGGTTCAAAGCCATCGAAACAGAGCAGGACGAGAAAAAGCTCAGCGCCGCTGAAAACAAGAAAGCGCTTCTTCATCCAGAACGTATTCGAGAGGTCTCGCAGTATATTCTGAACAATTTCCGTCAAAAAACTCACCGGATGCAAGCAGGCAGCAGTGGGTTCAATGCGATGTTCGCCGTCAATAGTGTAGACGCCGCAAAGCTCTATTATGAAACCTTAAACACTCTACAAGCAGGCAGTGAAAAGCCGCTCAAGATCGCCACGATCTTCTCGTTCGCAGCCAACGAAGAGCAAGATGCGATCGGGGACATCCAGGACGAGAGCTTCGATGTGTCAGCGATGAATAGCAGCGCCAAAGAGTTTCTGAGCGCCGCCGTCGAAGACTATAATGCCTTTTTCAAAACGAATTTTAGTGTCGATAGCAGTGGTTTCCAAAACTACTACCGCGACCTTGCCAGCCGGGTTCGCTCGAAGGATATCGACTTGCTGATTGTCGTCGGCATGTTCCTTACGGGCTTTGACGCTCCAACGCTCAATACTTTGTTTGTCGACAAAAATCTCCGTTTTCATGGACTGATGCAAGCGTTCTCCCGAACAAACCGTATTTACGATGCGACCAAGACATTCGGCAATATCGTAGCGTTCAGGGACCTTGAGCAAGCGACCGTTGATGCGATCACATTGTTCGGTGACAAGAACACAAAGAACGTCGTGCTTGAGAAGAGCTACGACGAGTACATGAATGGGTTCATTGATCAGGAAACCGGTGCGGCGCGACGCGGGTTCATTGATGTTGTCAGGGAGCTAACCGAGCGCTTCCCCAAGCCGGACGAGATTATCAAAGAAGAAGACAAAAAAGAGTTTGCGAAGCTTTTTGGTGAGTATCTGAGGGTAGAGAATGTGCTTCGGAACTACGATGAGTTCTCTGCATTGAAGGACTATCAGGGGCTGGATTTTTCAGACCCTTCTGCCGTTGATGAGTTCAAGCAAAAGCATTACTTGAGCGATGACGACTTTCGCGACCTTGAGGCGATAGACCTGCCTTCAGACCGAGCAGTTCAAGACTATAGATCGACGTACAACGACATTCGCGATTGGCTGCGCCGGGAAAAGTCTTCGGCTGAGCAAGAACAGACCAATATCGAGTGGGATGACGTCGTTTTTGAGGTCGACCTTCTCAAATCGCAAGAGATCAACCTCGATTACATTCTCGAGCTGATCTTCGACAAGAACAAGAAGGTGAAGAGCAAGGGGGATTTGATTGAAGATGCTCGCCGTGTCATTCGCGGTAGCCTTGGAAATCGAGCCAAAGAGAGCCTGATTGTGGATTTCATCAACCAGACTGATCTTGATCAGATTGATGATAAGGCAGGTGTGATTGATGCATTTTTCTCTTTTGCTCAGGCAGAGCAGCGTAAAGAGGTAGAAGAGCTTATCAGGTCGGAAGATCTAAATTCTGATGCAGCAAGGCGCTATATTTCTGCTTCCATAAAACGCGAATTTGCAAGTGAAAACGGTGCTGACCTCAATGCCATACTCCCTAAAATGAGCCCGCTAAACCCACAGTTTCGGACCAAGAAGACGACCGTCTTCGAGAAGATTGCCGCCTTTGTCGAAAAATTCAAAGGTGTTGGCGGGCAGGTCTAACCGAAGAGTTGGGGTGCCCTACGATGGCTGTTTTGCCTCTACTTGTTGCCAGTCGTGATAGGTCTGCTTCGATCCTTTGACTTTCCACTCTAGACGACCGTTGCTGTTTCGATCCAAGACTACAGCAGCGGCCGCTGATGGACTATTGAACGACCAAGGTTTCGTGAATCTGAGTTTTTGGTTGCCGTCCGCAACCAAAATGCCGTCTGAAATGAGCTTTTCCTTCAAGCCGCCGTAGCTCTGTTGGACATAGCCGGTTTCAGTGAGCGCCTCGGACCCTTCCAGTACAACAAATTCGCCGTCTTCTTCGACAGCAGTCGCTTTGACGCCGCTCTTGTGGCGGATCTCGAACTGCACTTCTCCTTCGGTCCGCTCGTCGACCGGCTTCGCTGTCTGTGTCACCGCGCGCGGTTGTGGTTTGAGCATGTCCAGGCCGATCACGGGCAGGATGATGCGCAGGTTTGAAAGAAATTGCTCCATATTGGCGACGTCGGCCTCTGGCAGTCGTCGTCTGCTTGTGTCCGGTTGCGTGCCGTTGTCCAAGGTGACGCGACCTGCTTGAGCAGCTTGTTCTATGAGCCGCGCCTCAAGATACTCTGCGTGCCCTTTGGATAGGTCGTCGTCACTTGTCGTTATGGTGATGGCCGTTTCCCAGAAATCTCTTTTGATCGCGCTTTGCTTGATCCTCTCAGCCACAGAGTTCCCAGATCCAATATAGGCGCGGGTTGCACCGGCCTTTTCCGGATCAGGACCCGACAATATGTAGATGCCAGTTCGATCGACCTCTTCACGAGCGGCAAGGTCGCCGAAAGCTGAAGCCCCACTTACAAAAAGCAAGCCTGTCCAACCATGGATCGTCGCTTTTCGCAGCCCGGTTGGCTTCCCGTCTACGAGGAAAAGCTGGATAGTTCGACCGAATGAGCCCTCTGCTTGCACGATTTTTTCCCTGAAAACATGATTCTAATAATTTCTTGCACAGCACACTTTAACCACGAAATTTCATGATTGTCGTCCCGTGAGAACGGCTTCTGCAAACGGACTGTATCAGGGCTCAACGGGCCGTTGGCCCGCTCACCCCGATCCAGGCATCATTCTTTTTGTTTGGTCCGCCCAACATCCCTGACCGTGGCGGTCAACCTTAGTCCATCCCCAAAATAGCCACCAATTTCCCCTGCCTCGCGGGCGAGCCATTCCTCGCGAGGCAAATTGGCGTCTGATTTTGGCGCAGACATTTTCTTCGCAAATGTGGCCGATTGACAGCCCCGTTCAGGGCCGTGGGTCGGGCTTTGCCCTCTCCCACTCTGTTCCGCCGAATACATGCGTATTCGGTCAGATCAGGTGGCCGAGGCGCAGCCCATCGGCGGAAGGGGGGTGCAGAGCCTCATCCGCGTCACTTTGATCGAGGAGGCCACAAATGGCACCGAAGTTTGATGTTTATGCCCATGTCACCGAAACCATTATTGCAGAGATCGAGGCGGGCACGCCGCCATGGCGCAAGCCTTGGACTGGAAGCTCGTCCGGAATTGCCCTGCCGACCCGACACAACGGCGAGGAGTATCGCGGGATTAATATCCTGATGCTCTGGATCATGGCGGCCAAGCATGGTCATGTGTCCAGCCGCTGGATGACCTACAAACAGGCACAGGAGTTGGGCGGCCAAGTCCGAAAAGGCGAAACGTCGTCGACTGTGGTCAAATACGGGACGTTCACCAGAGAGAACGAATTGGGCATCGAGGAGGAGTTGCCCTATGCGCGCGCCTACCGCGTCTTCAATGCGGATCAGATCGAGGGATTGCCGGAGGATTACTACATCCGGCCCGAAGCCCCGCGCGACCTTGGGACGGCGGAAGATCCAGAGCTTGAGGCGTTTTTCAGCCGGACAGGGGCCGAGATCCTCACCAGCGACGACCCGCGTGCCTATTACAGCCCCGCCAAAGATCACATCCACATGCCGCCGATTGCCACGTTTCACGATGCGGCAGGCTATTATGGGACGTTGGCCCATGAGGTGATCCATTGGACCGGCAGCGAAAAGCGGCTGGAGCGGATCAAGAAGTTTGCCAACCGTGAGGCCTATGCCTTTGAAGAGCTGGTGGCGGAAATCGGCGCTTGTTTCCTTGGTGCCCAGATCGGCGTCGCGCCGGAATTTGGCCAAAGCGCCGCCTATGTTGAAGGGTGGTTGAAAGCGCTCAAGGAGGACAAACGGGCAATTTTTCGCGCGGCGTCCGAGGCGCAAAAGGCAGCCGATTTTGTCCTAGAAGCTGCAGGTCAATCGAAAGCGGCCGCGGCATGAGCGGCCCCGCAATCCTACCCCCGATGACGTGCCGCAAATGCGGCGCGTCAAACCCGGTGATCTTTCTCGCGCCGGTCATCGTGAAAGGCAGTTGCACGTGCATTTGCTTGGACTGTGCAGAGGCGCGCAAATGGCCGGATCCGGACGGCAACCTAAAACCTGGTGTTGAGCTTTGAGCACCTGCGCCCCGCCTCAAGCGGCGGGGCGCAGGCATTTTGAACGGGATGAGAAAATGTGGCCCGTGCTGCTGCGCACGGGCCGCTCTGAGAAACGGACTGTGCGGAGGATCGACTGGCTTTCAGCCCGCTCACCTCCTTCAGGCACAATTCAATTTGATTGGTCCGCCCAACATCCCTGTCGCGTCCCGTCAATGGGCAAGCGCCGCGTGGGCGCGTCGTCAAAGCCTGCAACCCGTGTCCTCGCGCGAGGGCGCGCGCTGCGGGCCGCACCAGTTGCTGGCTTTGACCCATTGACTGGTCGCTCCAAGGCCGTGGGTCGGGCTGTGCCCCCACCCACTCTGTTCCGCCGAATACATGCGTATTCGGTCAGATCAGATTGGCCGGTGTGCAGCCCATCGGCGGAAGGGGAGCCAAGCCCCAACCGCAGCACCCAAGAGGAGGCCACAAATGGCTCACAAATATCAGCCCCCGAAATTCTGGACCTGCGACTGTGATCGCGCGACCGGCGGTCACATCATCGACGGTCTCTATAGCACCTGCGTCTATTGCGGGAAGCATCGGCACGAGCTGAGGGAGATCGTTGTTCCGTCGGGTTTGGGCGGCGTGTTCTGCGTCGAGATCCTCAGCGTCGAGGATGATTGCGCCAAGGTGAAGGTGGCCAAAAACTCGAACGGCTTTGACGCGCTGCCGCCGTTCACGGTGCCGTTCAAAGACATTGCTCCGCGTTGGAAGCACAAGGCGGGAGAAAACCGATGACCCCTGACTATCACAGTGATGATTTCGCGACCGCGCGACTGGAAGATACCGTCAGCTTGCGAAGCGCCGCCCGTGAGGCGCGGGCCACGCTTTACGCGGTGTTGAACCGGCTGGAGTTGAACGATCTGGACGGCGAGGAGCAGCCCTATATCGACGATTGTCTTGGGGCTCTCGCAATCCTTGAGGAGGCGTTGCGATGACCGTGGGAGACATCAAAGCAGCAGTGGACGCGGGCAACCGCGTTCACTGGGTCAACAGCGGGTATGTGGTGACGCGTGATGACCTCGGGCAATACCTTATCACATTCACGCGGAACGGATCGGCTATCGGCTTGACCAGTCGGGATGGCACCTGCCTGAACGGCGAGCCTGACGAATTTTTCACCAGTGAAAGCGCCGAGGTTTGCCATGAAGTATTCTGACATCAGGCAGGTGGCCCGAGAGGGCCGCGCCAGCGTGCATCTTCATGGGTTCTGCAATTTGTCCGATGGCGGGCAGGAGTATTGTGACGATCTGGCGTTGATCGATGGCTGGGCGATCTATGTCCGAGTTGAGACCCCGGACGACCCGCAACAGCCTTTTGATTTGCACGAGCTGCCCGATCATCAAACCTATGCCAGCGCCGAAGGCGCGGCCCGCGCAATCGCGCTGCAATTGCTTGGCGATGCTGAGGCGTGGAACCACGATTAGTGGTGCCACGCCTTGCGCATGTGGCCGGGCTTTGCCCGGCGGTCGCAGCCTAGGGCTGCTCCAAGCGGAATACAGGCAATTGATGCAATATTATAATATTGAATCAATTATGGCGAAATGCCATAACGGGGCTGCCTGTATGATGCTGGCAAGAAATAGGGGTGATTACTTCACATGGGCCGACCGCGCGCACCACGGCACAAGCGACTGACGCAGAACCAGCGTTTTGCCATCGTGCGCAAGCGTGCCGAAGGGGTGCCAATCGAGGATCTGGCCCGTGAATTCGGCGTCACAACCCGCAGCATCTTCTACACGTTGAAGGCCGATCAAAGCCGCAAGTTGGATGCGCGCGTGCGCTCCGAATTGGTGAATGTCCGGCTCACACCGAAGGAGCTTGCGAGCTTTGATGCCGTGCTGACGCGGCATGATATCGCCAGCCGCGCCGAGGGGCTGCGGCGGTTGATCCATGCCTCAAACGATCTCTTCGTGCCTGACGATGAACTGGCCAGTCAGATGCAGGGGTTGTCGGCCTCGCTCAATCGCACCGGCAACAACATCAACCAGATCGCGCAGCGCCTGAACGAGGCAAAGCGCCAGGGAAAAACGCCGCCCTATGGCAACTCTGCCCATAGCCAGGTTCGTGCTTTGGCAGGGCTGATTTTCGACATCGCGGACCAGGTTCAGGACATGGCGCAGCGCCGTCGAAGCGCGCTGTCCGGCGAGGTTGCTCGCGTACTGGGAGGCTTTGCCGATGGCCCGGAATAGCGCCGTTGCCGCCGCGCAGGAGGCCTTCTTCGATCGCGACTGGAGCCGCATTCGGGGAAGTGTGCCGCGCGCCCGCGCCAAGCAAATGGCCCGCGCCGCCATGGGGCATTCACCCGCGATCTTCAAAGCCATTCGCGACGGCGGCACGCACAACAAAACGCAGCTGCGCAACCAGCTGGAATACCTGACCACCAAGTCGAGCTTTATCATCGACAGCCGTGGCACCTATGACGGCCAAAGCGTGCTGTCGGGCAAGGAAATCGAGCAGGTCACGCGCCGGTTCTCAGCGCAGTGGAATGAGGGGTTTCATCCTAAGCTGGGGCATACATCGCACCTACTGATGGCCTTCCCGATTGGAACGCGCGGCGAGGATGTCGCCGAGATCACGCGCGAGATTTGCGAGCGGTTCTTTCAGGGCGAAGGTAGCCATTTTGACTACATCGCGGCCGTGCATGAGGATCGGGATCACCCGCACGCGCATATCGTTCTGAACCGGCGCAGCAAGGACGGCGAGTTCTTCTTTCTGAAGGAACGGCACCACTTCAACTACGACAGTTTTCGCGAGGCGATGGTTGAGGTGTCAGACCGCTATGGGTTGCGCCTTGAGGCGACACGAAAACTCGAGCGTGGGATCACGACGAAGAGCCCAGGCGATATAGAACAGCGTCGCGCGGAAGCCACGGGCCAGAAGTTGGCCGAGCGTGAGCGCGTGGGGCCAGAGCTTGATCGTGCCTTGGCTGAGGTTGCGCAGAACGCGCGGCTTTATCGCGGATTGGCGGCCGAAGCTTCGCGCGAGAACCAGCACGACATCGCGGCGGCTCTGGACAAGGCCGCGACGCTCTTGGCGCAGGGCAAACCGATTGAAGCAGATGGAAAGGTATATGGTATGGCCGAAGAACAGCATTCGTTTGATGAGGTCGTGGACGCCTTTCACGACAAGATCAACCAAGCTGAACGCATCGTAGCGGACGCCCCGGTGGAGCGGCGCGCGGCACTGGAGCATGAGCTGAACGACATCTATCGCTCTTTGTCGCATCTGAGCCCAATGGGAACGCAGTCCCACACCTTGCTCGAAGATGCGTCCAAAAGTGGGATCTATTCCGCTGCGAATATGCGGGCCGAGGCCCAAGGCGCTTTGCAGGATCCAGCTCTGACCGACCGTCTTAAGCAGGCTTTGAAAGGCACCGGCATTGATGCGCAGGATGTGACGCGCCGCGTCGAAATCGGCGCGGGCAATGCCGCGCTGGAACGGCAATGGCTTGGACAGGATCTGAAGGCGATTGCCGACAAGGAAGGTTTTGACCTGTCGCGCGCCGATGAGCTCGAAAAGGCGATCGACCGCCTTGACCAGGTGCACAGTGACCTGGGTCGTTTGTTGGCAGATGCTGAAGTTCTTAAGGACAGTGGGACGGTGGAGACCGACCGGCGGGAAGCCATCATCGACCAGCTGCCGTCGACCACTGCTGAAATCCTGAACAGTATGAGGGAC
>CENL01017080.1_pt1 | contig 35966 bp, 26 predicted proteins | sample 530221 | NCBI WGS metagenome assembly CENL01 (sample SAMEA2619791, study PRJEB7988) | marine metagenome | isolation source: saline water (ENVO:00002010), including
TTCGCAGAGCGTATGCTCCAGCACGAGATGTACTTCCTGAATCTGGCTGGTCAACTGACCGGGAGCAATCACACACACATCACATAACCGGCGGACTGTTCCTCCCTCGTTCCCGGTAAAGATAATGCTGGGAACATTTTTTTCCCGGCAGGCCTCTACCGCTTTTACGATGTTGGGTGAATTGCCCGAAGTTGTAATTCCCAGGAAAACATCATTGGCTGTCAGCTTGCCCTCCAGTTGCCGGGAGAACACCACATCGTAACCATAGTCATTTCCGATGGCAGTGATGATCGAACTGTCGGTCGTCAATGCTTCTGCCGGCAGAGAAGCGCGATCCTTGCCCAGTCGACAGACAAATTCTGCTGCCAGATGCTGTGCATCGGCTGCAGAGCCTCCGTTTCCCGCGAGATACAATCGGCCACCCTGCTGATAGCTCTGCAGGATGAGATCTACGGCTTTCGAAAACTCCTGCTGTATTTCGACATTTTCCAGCAGTTGTTTTTTGGCAGCAATCGATCGTTCCAAATTGCGGCAGATGATTTTTCTGGCTTGATGCATGAGATCAACTCTCCGTCCCTGGTATATGCTCTTTCGAAATCACGAAAATTCCGCAGCGGTCCGTCCCATGGACCGTCCGAGAGCCACTTTGAATGGTGATCACTTCAATCGATCAGACAGTATACTTCATTTCGAAAAACAGGGGCAATATAAGTTTTGTACGCTGAGGCAGCGGCGATAGTGCAAAACAGGCTGTCTGTTAGTGAACGTATGGGTAAACTGTGATGGGCATGCACTTTTACTGTGTTTTTTGTGGTATTGGCAGTTTCTTCAGGTGAGCTGATGTGAAGTGTTTGAGAGAACGATCTCTAAATTTGCCTTCGGGATCGTATTTCAAGAGAGTCTTCAGATACTGATAAGTCAATTCAACCCAGGAGTTTAGACTGGACCCAGTTTTACTGTAGTGTCACCAGAGCCCTTTGGGCCGAGTATATTAGATTGAGAGACGCTATGATTAAATGTGATGTGCTCAAGAAAGGGAATCGCGTGGCTTCAGAATTGCAATGAGAATTCTGGCGAGGCAGATATCAGAACAGAAACTCTCGGGGTCCGGATAGCTGTCAGCTATGCAGCCTGAAACCGGAAGAAGAAAAGGGTGAGTAACGGGATTTGAACCCGCGACCTCCGGAATCACAATCCGGCGCTCTAACCAACTGAGCTATACCCACCATAACAGTGTTTTGTATCAGGGTCGACCTGATTTTAACCAATTGTCGTGCCGCTGAAAAGCCTCTGATTCGCGACAACTGGAGCATGTGCTACGTTATCGAAGCTGTTTTCGGGATGCAAGTATTCCAAGCCCCGGAATCAGGAATATTTCCTCTATACGTGCATCTCCTGCGGAGAATCTGTAGAATTGAACCTTCTTTAGTTCCCGTATCAAGTCACACTGATCTATCTGAAAAACAGGGAAAAAGCATGAAAACTATTAGATTCACCTGCATGATTCTAGCAACCTGCGTTTTGAGCCTTTGTCAAACAGAGCTATCTGCTCAGGATTCCACCAACTACCCCACGCTGGGGGAAGTCGTCCGTATCGATCCCGGGCTGGATGCCCTGATAGACAAGGATGCCCGGATTGAGGTTCTCTCGTCCGGCTTCGACTGGTCGGAAGGTCCGGTCTGGATGGGAAATGCGAAAGACGGATTTCTGTTGTTTTCTGACATTCCCCGCAACTCTGTCATGAAATGGAAAGAAGGGGAAGGAGCCTCACTGTTCATGAAACCGTCAGGCTATACAGGAGTGACTCCCTATGGAAATGAACCGGGCTGCAACGGTCTGTTTCTCGATCCCGAAGGACGTCTGGTTTCCTGTGAGCACGGCGATCGCCGCGTCTCTGTTTTGACCAAAGAAGGCGGCAAACGAACGCTGGTCGACAACTACATGGGCAAACGGTTGAACAGTCCCAATGATGGGGTCTTCAAATCCAACGGTGATCTGTACTTCACCGATCCCCCTTACGGGCTGCCCAACCGCTACGACGACCCGCGACGCGAACTGGATTTTTGTGGCGTCTATCGTCTGGCGAAGGATGGCACACTGACTTTGCTGACCAAAGAAATGACACGTCCGAACGGGATTGCGTTTTCACCTGATGAAAAAACATTGTACGTTGCCCAGTCTGATCCCGAGGCGGCACTCTGGAAAGCGTTCCCCGTCAACCAGGATGGCACACTGGGAGCCAGCAAAGTTTTTTATGATGTCACAGACAAGGTCGGCAAACTGCCAGGGCTGCCTGATGGGCTCAAAACAGACGTTAATGGAAACCTGTTTGCCACCGGACCGGGAGGCTGTTACATCTTCACTCCTGAAGGCAAACTGCTGGGACGCATCAGCACGGGCGAACGGACAGCCAACTGTGCCTGGGGGAACGACGGTACGGTTCTGTATCTGACCGCAGACACCTACCTGGTTCGGATTCCCACAAAAACCAAAGGACGCGTTGGTCCTGCGAAATAAGCCCGTTCAGAAACGAAGTTCTCCGCTGCTGCACCGCTGCCCGTTACTGGGGAGCGGTGGGGAGCGCGGGAGTTTCCGGATTTTTAAAGACAAACAGGACTTTAACGGGTGCCTCTGAGATCAATGTCCCGGCGGACTGATGCATCACCTTTCGGGGCTTTGCAGGACTGTCGCCGAAAGGCTTAGACGCCATCAGGGGCGCATCCGTTGCTGATTTGAATGGCTGCGCGGAATCCTTTTTCTTAAGCAGGTTGGATCGCGCCATCTGCTTGGGATCGGGTTCGTTCTCCGCAGGAACCTGCATCCGATAGCGCATCTGGTAAGAGCGTTGCGAGCTACCTTTGGCCTGAGGCTTGGTTTGAGCAAGTTCATCCGTTACTGTTTTACGGCCTGCCGGGTTCTTAATGTACTGGTCAGACTTCTCTTCTTCCGGCAGCACCGCCATGGAAGATGATTTTGCTGCTTCACGTTCTTTGAGGGGCTCTGACTGTCGTGCCAGCAGTTGAGGCAGGCTGGCCACTTCTTCTTTGAGAGATTGTTCGGTAATCGCTGGCTGCAACGCCAGGCTCAACATCTGATCCTGTTTGAGACCGCGTTGAAATTCTTCCAGGGTGGAAGCCAGTTGCGCATCGGTGGCTTCGACGTAGACGGCAAACAACTGCTGGTCTTTTTCAGCTTTGTTTGGGCCCTGCAGTGCCTTGGCGTCAGTAGTATTATATGTCAGTGTTTGTGTGACTTTCAGTTGACGTTCGACTTCCGACTGTTTCTGTTGATCGACGGGGATATTGTTTTGTGCCAGCAGCAGTTCCATCGTACCCAGAGCCTGTTTGACATCGACGACGCGGACTTCAATTACAGCCACTTTGCCATCAATATCACGGAAGTAAGGCAGCACATCTCCAATGCGGATTGAATCCAGTGGAATATGACTGGGAATCCCGGAGGGGGCGGCCAGACCCTGCTCGGTCAATTTGAGTTGTTTCGCCGTGGAATTCTGTTCGGCCAGCGTATTGTGAACGGAAAAGTCGGCGGGCGTTTTTTCCATGTGAGGCCGCATCGCCAGTTTCTCTTTTAATTCAACATTGCTGGGCTGCATTCCCCGCTTGTCCAACTGAAGTTCGACTGAGGGAACAGGATGAGGCTGGCCGGGTTTTCCAATGTCCGTACCTGCCTGGTAATTGAATTGGTTTGATCGAGCGGCAACCAGCTTATCATTCTTGACAGCTGGCGTGTTGAAGGATAGTTCTGACTCTGGCTGCAGTACCATGCGATCTGCCTGGGAGAGTTGCCAACTGCTTTCCGGGGGGCTGGTATTCAACAGCAACACAAATAAGACCAGAGCAGCTACGGAAGAGCAGGCGCTGATGGCAACCGCAATCCGGTAACGTAGCATCGAAGGAGCGCGTGTGACCGGGACCGTATCGGGGTAAGTCAGCAGGGTTTCCTGTTCGATGCGGCGTCGGATGGAGGACGCCAGTTCGGGAGGCGCCGATTCCGTCGCGGTCTCCTGCAGCAGGCGGGAGAGTTCACCGAACTCGTGCAGTTCCTGCCGTGCGGCACCAGACTGTTCCAGTCGCGACTCCAGCTCAAGACGTTCCTCGGGGGAAACTTCATGATCGAAGTAGGCGGACAGATTTTCGTTAAAGGGGGGGTGGCTACTCATTTTGATTCACTTATCGATGACTCATGGTCAGACTCGGAAACACGTGTGACAGGGTCATCCTGAAACAGCGTGTTCAGTTTCTGTTTTAGTTCATTCCTTCCTCTGAAAATTCGGCTTCTGACTGTTCCCAGTGGGATCTCCGTAATTTCGGCAATTTCCCCGTACGACATACCTTCCAGTTCCCGCAGGATCAAAGGCGTGCGATATTCTTCCTGTAGTTCATTCAATGCCTGGTGAACGAGCTTTTTTCGCTCGGCGAGTTCGGCGACTTCGGGAGGGTGATTGGCGGGGTTTGTATCAACCAGCCAGGTACCGGCCGGGTTCTCTTGTGGATCGATTGTTGCGGAAGTTCGTTTTGTTTTTCGTTTCTGAGTAATCGCGGCATTAAAAGAAATGCGAAACAGCCAGGAATAAAAGGCGGCAGTTCCTCGGAACGTTTTCAATTTAAAAAAGGCCTGGGTAAACCCTTCCTGGGCGGCATCGCGCGCATCGTCGCTGGAGCCCAGAACTCGCACCAGGGTTCGAAACAGGCGGTCCTGATATTTCAGGACCAGTTGATCAAACGCCTCGGTACGACCTGCCAAACATTCTTGAATCAGGTATTGATCATTGTTGGTCACAGTACCTCTTGGACGATCCGGGGGGAAATGAAGTTCCCGTGGTTTGTCAAAAACCGGGATTTTCCGCGAAAAACGATTAGATTAACGTGTATCTTCTTACTTTTCAGTATCTTACGTCAATGTCAATCTGTACGGACAGCGGTCTGTTCAGGTTTATTCTGCAGGAGCGGGAGTCAACTGACAGTTATCGATCAGTCGTGTCGTGCCTACCCGGGCGGCAATCAGCGCGACCATCTCGGATTGCGCAGTGGAGATATCCTCCAGCGTGGTGGGATCTACGATGGTGGCATAATCGAGTTTGAGCAATGGTGTCGCATTTAACAACTGCTGCATGGAGGCTTTGATCTGCGCGATATCGGTTTCGCCGGCCGCAATTTTTTCTTCCGCCAGTCGCAGGGCCCGTGAAAGGGATAAGCCTGCTTCACGTTCTTCCGCAGAGAGATAGGCATTCCGACTGCTGAGTGCCAGTCCGTCTGTATCCCGGATAATGGGACAGGTTTTAATTTCCACCGGAATATTCAGGTCGAGGCACATCCGCCTGATGATAGCCTGTTGCTGGAAATCTTTCGCGCCAAAATAAGCGATGTCCGGCAGGCAACTTAACAGCAGCTTGGTGACGATGGTAGTCACGCCCTGAAAATGATTCGTGCGGGTGGCGCCTTCCAGAATGCGTGAAAGAGCTTTGACCGTCACATCGGTTGAATACCCGTCCGGGTACATGATACTGGTATCCGGAGTCCATACGAGGTTTGCGCCGGCCGCCGCACATTTTGCCAGATCCTGTTCCAGCACGCGCGGATATCTTTCAAAGTCTTCGTCAGGCCCAAATTGGGTCGGGTTGACGTAGATAGAGACGACCACAAAATCGCAGTCAGCGCCAGCTGCTTCAATGAGACTGGTATGCCCTGCATGCAGGGCTCCCATGGTAGGCACAAAGCCGATGGTTGCACCCTGCTGGCGGCGTGATGCGACCAGCTTCCGCAAGGCCGAAATTTCACTGACGGTTTCCAGGGCCTGGTCAGACATGATCGAAAACTTTCAGAACGGACCCAGGCACCGCTTCAGGCCTGGAGACCCAACCTGCTGGATACTGTTTGGTTTTGATTATGTTTTTTTAGGAGCCTGGCTTCGGTTTCCGCTTCCGCCTCCGCTCCGTTTGCTGGAAGATCGCCTTCTTTTGGGCCGTCTGCGACTCTGATCGTCTGATTCGGCTGCTGACGAATTTTTAGGATCTTCATCCTTATCGCTTTTGCTACCACCAACCAGTTTCGGGTTGAGCAGATAGGAAATCGCTTCTTCCCAGCTGGGGACGTTCGGATATTTGTTTTCGACGACCTGTTTTGTCGGATTGGTAGACTCCACCTCTTCGATGTCTGCTGTTTCAGAAACAGCTTCACCTTCATCAGATTCTGCAGTCACTTCGCTCTTACGTCTACGTGATCGACGCCGCGAACGTTTTGGTTTCTGTTCAGAATCGCTTTCGGAGTCTTCTTCGTCCTCATCAGTTTCACTACTTTCCGCCTGGACTTCCTGCTTCTTGTCGTCCGTTTCTTCTTCTGATGAATCGGTCGTTTCTTCAGGCTTGCGGGAGCGAGAGCGTCGTCGGCGTCGACGGCGGCGGGGACGTTTGGTTTCCGCTGTGTCTTCGTCGCCCTCGGTTTCACTGGATTCTTCTGCAGCCGTTTCTGCTACCGCTTCACTCTGATCTTCTTCTTCGTTGTCGTCTTCGTCGGCAGCGAACGCTTCCTGCTGGAATGCGACCTCTTCTGATATGAGCCCGAAACCAAATTCATTGTCATCATCAAGTCGCTCATCAGTCCGGGCAGGGACCTGCCGGGGAGCAGGTTTCGGTTTCTTTTCGGGACGCGGTTTCTTCTGCTCTGTTACAGCAGGTTGTTTGACTTCAGCGACTTCATCTTCCTCTTCTTCGTCGTCGTCATCCTCATCGCTGGCTGCAACGGCTTTTCGGGAATGTGAGGAATCATCTTCGTCCCAGTTCCAGCCATCCAATGCGTCCCAGTAGGTGTCTTCCACATCATCGACCGAATCGGCTGACGTTTCTTCCTTCAGAGAGGCGGCGGGGGCAAAGTCTTCTTCGACTTCGTCTTCTTCGTCCTCATCATCGTCGTCATCAAATGCAGCGATGATGTCATCATCATCATCATCTTCTTCTTCAAAGTCTTCGTCATCCTCTTCATCGTCGTCGAAGTCGATTCCAGAGTCCAACTGCTCGACGGGGACCTTGTTTGCACTTTGAGAGGCAGGTACCTGGTCGTCATCATCGAAGATCGAAGCACCGAAGAACTGATCATCGTCGTCCTCGGCCACTTCTGATTTCGCTGCCGCAGGAGATTTAACCTGCTCCGTTTCAGCGGGTTCAGACTTTTCAGCCTGTTCCGAGGTCTCCTCGTCTTCTGCGAGATCATCTTCAAAGTCGATGGGCAGCGGCTCAACCTGCTGGTCAAAATCGATACCAAACAGATCACCTGCGAGAGACTCCCAGGAGTCACCTTCACCCGACGGATTGATGCCAAACGGCTCTTTGCTTTTATTCATATGCGCAAAGTACACATTCCGTAGAGTTTTTTCAAGATTTGCGCCTGTACCGAATTTTTATATCTCAGGGAAATCAGTGACTGTCTGAGTATTCGATATGGTGAATCACAGCCTGCAATTTACGCGCTTTTTCCAGCATGGAATGGTAGCGGGGAACCTTCGCATACCCTACCTGGCGGGCCAGCAGATCTGCTTCTGAACTCAAAACCACTGTGCAGGGGATCGATTTGACCTTCAAAACATCGGCAATCTTACGGTCTTTATCAAAATCCAGGTGCACCGGTTCAAAAGCCTGATTGAGGTAGCGGGACATCCGGGGGTCAGAAAGCGTATCCTGTTCCAGTTTACGGCAGTAAGTGCACCAGCTGGCGTCAAACACGATGAAAACAGGTTTGTTGCTCTTGAGTGAGGCCCGGTGAGCGGATTCCAGATCAGTATGCCAATTGATCGTATCTGCTGTCTTAGTCTCGGCTTTCGATAATTCAATTGAGATGCCAACGAGGGCAACGACCGAAAAACCAATAATGCCCCATTGAATCTGTTTGGGAAGTCTTTTCATTTCTGTGACTCCTTCACAAGTCTGAACTGTCATCCTTGACAGCTGAACTTATGTAGTAAAAACGTGATGACCCGGTTAAGAGTGAGCAACTGATCTGAACGCAATTGATTGATTCAAGGCAGGACAGTCTCAGATTTTGCTCAATCTGAAATGTCTGTATGCCGTGACGAACAGCCTGAACTCAGGTCGAATCGTCATAAATCATTCATTAAGCTTTATCGGAGTGAAGCGGGGAACTTCTATGATCGATTCGATCGGAATCACCTGAATAACAGGAACATCGCCGGCAAAGTTTACCTAACCGGAACAGAGTTGACGCAGAAAGCAGCAAAAGCCAAAGCCGCAGGCAGAATTGGTGGGAAATCTGTCACAGCTTTGACTTTAAATCTCTGGATCTGGTCTTATGATCAGTTTTCGGGCGTTTTTTCCGGCTTTTCCGGTGTCGGTGCCGCTTTGGGTGGGCCCTCGGGTTTGCTGGCTGGTTTTTCAGCCGCTGGTTTTTTCGCGGCATCAGCCTCCTTTTCCGGTGTAGCGGACTCAGGTTTCTTTACGGCCGGCTTTGTGGGAGCTGGTTTTTTCGCAGGCGCTGGTTCTGGTTTATTAACCGTTGGCGGAGAAGCCGGTTTACCAGCTGGTGGAGTGGCAGCACCCGGTTTAGCCGGGTCGCCTTCTGTTTTTTCGACCGGTTCCACCAATGCTTTACGTTTCAGTTTTAATGCTTCGAAGCTGTTTGCAGAGATGACATAGTACCAGTTTGCGAATCGCTCGTTGAGCTCTTGCGCGAGTTCACTCCCTTTAACCACCTTGTCATCGTATTCTTTCAGTTTTCGCTCATAGGTCTTCAGTTGAGACTGATAGGCCTTCATGGCGTTCTCGTAAGCTGCTTCCGGAGTGGGTTTTTCATCTGCCTTGGTCTCTTTTTTCTCTGGTTCTGCTTTATCCGCGTCTGGCTTTTCTTTCAGTCCGGCCGGTTTTTCCGGTGCTTCCGGTTTTTGTGGAGGATCGCCGAGGAAGGAAGGGTCAAAGGAAGCGGTTACCAGCAGATAACGGCTGGTTTTCAGCGCACTGTCGTTGCCATTTTCGGATTCTTTTTTCTCAGCCGGTTTTGAGTCACCGGATTTGGAATCATCCTGTTTCTTTTCTGATTTCTCATCCTGTTTTTCGTTACTGTTACCGACTTCGATGTCGAGTGTGCTGCCCGTGAAAATTTCGCCGAAGTACAGGGAATATACCACGCCCTCGTTGGTGGCCAGAACCACTTCACCTTCATTGGAAGCCAGCTGCGGAGTTCCCTGGGGGCCTCGCGCCAGAACAAAACCTTTACTCTGCAGGTCGAACAGATCGAGTTGGGTCTTTGGTTTTAAAGATCCCGATTTTTTGAGACCTGCTGCGAGATCGCCTGACTTGGGTCGGATCCCCTGGAGCTTCAGGTCTGTCAGGGTATTCACCAGCTGGTTGACGTCAGCGGTATTCAGCTTTTGCGTTGCTGTATCCAGCCCCTGCATCTCCCAGGGAGTCGTTGAATTTTTGCGTGTGAGCACCGTCACGTTTTCTTCTCGTTTGTCACTTTCATAGACGATTTTCTGCTGTGCTTCATCAATCGAATAGTGGCTGATCAGAATTTCCACCAGTCGATCGCGGTCGACTTTCAGAATATCGGGCTCAATCCAGTCAGAGAATTCGGACGAGAGATCGACATTCAGTTTCGTACGATAGACGGCATCTTCATCTACTTTGCGAACATAATATTGATCAGACTGTTCAGGAACTTTCTTACCGACGATGAAGTCCACCAGGGGGGCGCCTCCTTCTTTCGAGAGAGTCAGTCGCTGTCCGCGTCCCTTCAGATTGGTATTGGAATCATCCAGTGGATCAATCACACCGAAGCGTTCGTGGTCACTCTTGCGACGACTCTCCAGGGCACCTCGAACCACGCCCACCAGTGAAGTCGCGGTTTCTGCCAGTTCATCCTCAGCGTCGGCCGGATAATCGTGGTGCGAAGGAATGATCCAGGAACCATCTTTATACTCGACATTGAAGACTTTCAACGTTGCTAAATCTTCATTGTAGCTCACTACACGCAGCGATTTGGCCTGCGTCGGATCTGTAAAATCGGGATAGAATTCTTTACCTACATTTTCATAACCGGTGAGTTGCACCGGCTGTGAGGCACGATCGGTGATATAGGCGGCGACTAAAGCAACCGCCGCGATTCCTGCAAATGTCAGTGTTCGGGTCGTTTCATTCATGGCAAACGATTTTACTTATTAAACAGTGATTTAAAGGGAATTCTAAATTTATTTCCTGACCGGATTTCTGCATGACAGGCATGCATTATTTCTTCAGTCTCCGGTCGGGAGAAATATTCTGGTTTTCATTTTTCATTCTGAAAAACAGGAAGCAGATCCCCAGCAAAATGGCCGGAAACGGAGGGAAGAGGATCGCATACCAGCGGATGCGGTCTTCGATGGTCCGAATCTGTCGTTCCGTCTGCGCTTTGATTTTTTCAATCTGGCGCTGTTTTTCACGCTCGATATTGGCTTCATCGACTTCCAGTCGCCGGCTCTCATTTTCTTCGGCCATTCGCAGCATCTGCTGTTTGGTATTCCCGTCGATGGTGGTGTCTTTGATGATTTTATCACGCTCCGCTTTCAGGCGATCGCGGGCTTCTTTCAGCTTTTCTTCCGCATTTTCTGTCGCTTTTTCCCGTTCCGCATTCCGTTCTTTCACAAACACGGATGTTTCGCGTTCGACCAGAGTCAGTGTGCGAAGTTTGGAGCGGCGTTTACGCAGTTTGATATAGGAATCATCGCCGGCCAGCTGGTCGACACAGTTCAATAAAAACGTCACGTTATCAATTTTCAATCCGAAGGCCTGACGTTCCCGGATATTGAACAGTTCATCCGAAATCAGGTCGGCATCAGCGACAAAGATGACATTGATATCTTTCACAGGGGACTTGTCTGTGGAGGTAATATGTGCGGCAAGCACGTGTCCGTATTTGTCAATCACGCGTGGTGGTTCTTGCGTAATGCGGACCGAGTTGAAGAAGGGGCTTGTGATTTGTCCCCATTCCAGCAGCCCCGAATTCGGGCCGGTTTTGAGCAGGGGTTCGAAATTCAATGTCATGTTGCTGAGTGGTCGAATACTACCCGGAAAGAATGTCAGAATTTCCTGCAGGCCACTGGTAATATTGCTGTCCTGACTGAAAGCACCAGCGGTGCCGCTCTTCGGGCTGATGAAAATCAGTTCGGGACGTACGACTTCGGCGAACTCTGGATGCGGGTTGAAATAATCAAATACAACCTGACCGTTGTCCCAGCGGATCTGCAACAGATTCAACAGGGGAGTTAATCGACCATCATCAGCTTTAGGGGTCGACGGTGGTTGCTGCATCCCGAACATGCCTCCCCCTGGACTGGGTTTGGGCATGCGTGGTGCATTCTGGATGCCGCGTCCCCCGCCATACACGGGTAGCGGGTCGTCACAGATCAGCGTCGGCTTCCCTTTTTCAACGTATTCCACGAGGTTGTTTAACTGTGGTTCTGTCAGCGAGGATGGCAGTACAGCAATTAAAACATCGTAGGCGGTATCGCTGATCGGGGAATCGGGTGAGACCTGCTCAACTTTATATTGTTTCTTGAGCTCACTGACGATCAGCCACGGAGGCTGATTGCCACCCATACCCATATTCAGACCGCCAAAGATACTGGCATCGGTATTCAGAATGCCGACGGTGAGCCGCTCATCTTTCGAAACGGTTCGAATGGAACGCGTCAGCTCATATTCAATCGGGGTGCCCACATTGAAGAAGGGGATCACCACTTCATCAGTACCACTTTTGACAACGGCCCCCATGAAAATGGTATCGACAAACGCACGACCGCCGCGTTCGGTCTGGACCTGTTGAGGTGTAATATTCAGCAGGCGGGCTTCTTCTTCTGCTTTACTGAAAGGCTCGACATCGACGAACCGTACCTGGAGCCGTTTCCCGCCCAATTGATTGTATTCCCGCAGCAGACCAATCAGTCGTTTACGGATCGGGACGTATTCGCGCGAGACTTCCGGGCTGATGAAGGCTTCGATGGTGATCGGATTCTTTTCGTCAATCTTGGAAAGCAGATCTCGGGTTGTCTGTGAAACGCTGAAGACTTTTTCGCCCGTCATATCGATGCGGCTGCTGCCGTAAGAGACAATGACATTTGCGCTGATCAGAATCACTGCCAGTGAAACGGTACGGATCAGGTACTGCAGACCCATCGAATTCTGCTGCTGAGCACTCCAGTGCCGCCGCGTAATCAGGATCCGGTTCAGATACAGCATCATTACCGCCAGCGAGTTAAAGTACAGAACGGCACCGAGGGGAATAACCCCCGTGCTGAAATCCTGGAACTGTTCGACCAGGCTCAGGCTCTGGATCAGTTCACTGGAGGGCGCGATCTGGCCGATGAATATGGGAATAGCACAGATGACTGTTCCCAGCACAAACGCAACCGTGGTGCTGCTGGTCAGAGCCGAGGCAAACATACCTGCTGCCAGCAGTGATGCGCCAGCCAGCCAGTAACCAAAGTAAGTGGTAAACATCAGCCCCATGTCGGGATTGCCGATCTTCCAGAGCACAAAAACATGTGTCACGGAAAACAGCAGTGCGATCGTGTAGACGGCAAGTACAGCAAAGAATTTTCCCAGCAGAATTTCCAGGTCGGAAGCGGGCAGGGTAAACAGCAGTTCGTCTGTGCCCATTTTTTTCTCATCGGCCCAGGCGCCCATGGTAATCGCAGGAATAATGAACAGCAGCAGCAGCGGGTACCACAGGCTCAGTTGATCGAGGTTTGCCTGGTTGTTCGCGAAAAACTGCTGGTTAAATGCTGCAAATGCGCCGGCTACTACGAACACGACGATAAACAGATAACCCAGCACTCCGGAAAAGTAACTCTGTACGTTTCGCTTGAATACGGCCAATACAACGTTGTTCCGCAACATAACAGAAGGGTCCTTACGTCAGCTTTATCTGAAACTATAAACTGGTCGATAAAAGAAAAATTACGCGTGTGTCAGCTTGTGGAAGTTGGTTTCCATGTCGTCCTGGCTGTTCCCCAGTTCGTCTACAGAACCGTCAAACACAATCGAACCCTGGTTGATCAGGATCACCCGGCTGCAGACCGCTTTGACTTCCTGCAGAATATGTGTCGACAGCAGAATGGTCTTGGTTTTGCCCAGGTCTCGAATCAGGTCTCGCACAGACTGGTTCTGGTTCGGGTCCAGTCCACTGGTTGGTTCGTCCAGAATCAGAATATCCGGATCGTGCAGTAAAGCCTGTGCCATGCCCACGCGTTGTCGAAAACCACGCGAGAGTTTTCGGATTGGTTTATTCCACACACTGCTCAGGTCACACTTCTCCATGACAAATTCCAGGCGATTTCTGAGCTCGGCGGTCGACATGCCTCGCACGCTTCCGGCATAGGTCAGAAAACCCTGGGGAGTCATCTCCTCATACAGAGGGCCGTTTTCAGGCAGGTACCCGAGTTTCTGGCTGGCTTCAATTCGATGGGTGCTCACATCATATCCACCCACACGTGCCTGACCTTCACTGGGGGAGAGAAACCCGGTCAGCAGTTTCATCGTGGTGGATTTTCCCGCGCCGTTAGGGCCCAGGAACGCAGCGACCTGGCCGCGGGGAACGGAAAATGTCACATCTTTTGTCGCGGCGAACTGGCCATAGAATTTACTCAATCCGATGGCTTCAATCATGTTCTCCCGGGACGAAGTTTCAGACTGCTCTGCAGGAGATTGCTGAACCTGTTCCGACATTACAATAATACTCCCGATGATTATCTCGTGGGTTGATTCAACAGAAAGACTGTAAGTTCATGGTCTGCCGGCGGCCTCACTCAAATCTTTTTACGAGAGAAGACAGTCGGCAGTTGGATGACTTGTTCATTTTTAACTGGAAACTGTTAAAAACACAACTAAGGGGAGAGTACGTTTTGAGTTACGCGGATCTTATCGCAATTCAGCCCAACGCCGGGGATCCGACCATTCTGGCTGAAATCATCCGCATTGTCTCTATAGAAATAATCTCTGAATTTCCTGATGTCCAGCTTTTTTGAACCTGGTTTCTGAATTTTTTTTAGACTGTGTCCAGTTTTGCTGTAGCGTCTCCAGAGTCTTTTGGATCGAGTAGTATAGATTGAGAGACGCTATGGTGAAATGTGACTCGCTCCAGATCAGTCAAAACCAAATTACCGCAGCCAGATGACAAAAAAAATCGGTTGTACCCGAGTCTGGTACAACCGATTTCAATTTTTCAATACTCAGTTTTGACTACTGGGCAACAACTTCAGGGCCTTCGACCTGCTCGAAGAATTTTTCGACCTGGTACTTTGCTTCCAGCTCCTGGCTCCATTCGTAGTTAGTCTGCTGCTGTTCCATCTGGGCCATGGGCAGATACGGAGAAAAGAAGAAGAACATATCTTCCTTCAGAAATTCCTGGTACATGGCCGTCAATCCGCCTGGTGTGGAGGGAATACGATTGATGACTTTGACGACATAACAGATTGATTTGTCGGCATTCATCACCACGCCGACTTCCCCTTCGTCAAGGTTGTCGAACACCTGTTCCATGAATTCATTACCGGCACCTTCAACGGCTGAAATACTCGACAGCTCAGGGCGGGGCATGGAAAACGGATTACTGGCATTGGCCGTTGAGGTTCGCATCCAGCTGAACGATTCGGTTGTGGTTGTGGACAGCTCGGTCCCATCCTTTTTGCCGGTGATGGTCTGACCTTCGATCGCAGCCGCCATCTCTTTATCGCCGCTGATCAGTTTTTTCAGTTCTTCTCCCCGCTTCTGTGCCAGGGGACGGGCTTTTTCCAGCTTTAACTGTTCGGTGATCTGCTGATCAATTTCCGGATCATCGAATTCAGGAATGGTGGCATCGACATGCTTGATCTTCCAGTAACAGAGTAATCCGCTGGAGAACGAGTCTTCTGCTTCGTAAGGGATATAGGTCAGATTGACGGGAGTTTCAAACAACTGTTCGATGGCAGTCCGTGGTTGTGCTGCAAACTGATTAATCGTGGGCTCTTTCGCAGTGCCCAACGGGTATTTCTCTGATTCCGACATCTCCTGGGCAGACATCATGGGAGTGATATTGTAAATCAGCTGATGTTTGGCAGCGTACTCTTTCAATGCCTTGGTAGCCTCTTCCGGAGTCGGCACTGTGGCGCCTTCTTCCGGATTGGTGATTTTGTCGCTGAGTTCATTCATGAACAGCACAGCCTCTGAAATTTTATCTTTCATCAAATCCAGTGTGCGTTCACGCAACAGCTGATCGCGGATTTCGCTTTTCAAATCATCATTCAAAGGACGATATGGCTCCAGTGGAGGGGGAGCCGTTGTCGTTGTTTCAGGTTTTGCTCCTGCAGTTTCCGCGCCTGGTTTAGGAGCGACAACGGGAGTGTCGGCTGGTTTTTCATCTAACAGAGAAACGAATGTGATTGACTCTGCAGCCAGCGCACTCGACTCTTCTTTCTTTTCCGTTTTTGGTTCGGGTTTTGATTCCGGCTCTGGTTTGGTGTCAGCCTTGGGTTTGGCAGGTGTCTCCGGTTTGGCTGGTGTTTCTGTCTTTGCAGGCGTCGCAGCCGGTTTCTCTGCCGGCTTTTCACCAGCGCCCGGTTTCGCTGCTTCCGTTGGCTTTTCGGTTTTCGGGCCAGAGGGAGCAGGCAGTTCGGGAGCCGTCGGTACGGTTGAACCTGCAGGAAGATCCGGGATGGGATTGTTTTTGTAGAGACGTTCTTTATTGTCTTCGTAGAATGCCGCGATCTCTTTGTCTGTTATCGGGGGAACCTGTTTTTCGGTATCCACGTAATCCGCCATCAGGTATTCCACCTGTACCTTTTGAGGCTGGCGTAATCCCGGTGAACCTGGGCCTTTTTCGCCCGGGAAGACTGTTTTGTAGGTTTCAAAGAATGCCTTTTTCTCCGCATCACTGGGCGCGGGAACTTCACCTTCAAAGTCTTTGACCGGTAGCGCAACCAGTTCCAGTTCTTCCCGGACATTGAACTTTTTATAGAAGTTCCAGTATTGATCGGGAGTCAGAGAAACTTCAGGACGCAGCATCTGGAATGCCAGACGTGCCTGCAGCTGGTCGCGGAAGATGTCATAAATCTGACCTTCGGTCTTTCCGAGTTGCTGACAGGTTTCCTGAAAGGCCTTGCGGCTGAGTTTATTGTTCGTGTAGCGGGAGATGTAGTTGGAAACCGCATCATCAGAGACGATCAGGTTCATCTTTTCCGCTTCTTTTCGGAACAGGTATTCGAGAATAATGTCATCTTCCATCTCCCGCCCGAAACCGAACATGGCTCCGCGGGGAGGTTGAGGACGCTGCTGCTCTTCTTCCGTCAGTGAGGCCATGTAAGATCGCATGATGAACTGATTCGCAATCTGGCGATTCTGGACCATCTCCTGATACTGACGCATGTCAATATCACCGGCGGTGCTCGTGACCACTGTTTCAGCACCGACTTTGGGGATATAGAGATAACCCACGAAGAAGCCGATGATGATCCCTACAACTGCAAACTGAGTCCCTTTACCGCGGTCGCGACCCAGGTACCAGAACACGAACCCGAAGAACAGCATTCCCGCAATCGGGGGAAACTGCGCCGGTGTCAGCTGGTCCATGACAATAAAGGCGAACAACGCCAGAATGGTGAGCGGAACCATTAATACTTTTTGTTTTTTACGAAACAATTCCAGTGGCGAGGCCATTCTGTTTCCTTCTTCAGTCTGCAAGTCGAATGAATTCGATTTCCTGTAGTGAACTTCCGGTGTCAACGAGATCCGATTGAAGTAATCGCTGGTTTTCGTATCTTCCAATTGGAAAAGAGTTTTCCGTTTATTTCATGTGTTGTAATTTATTCCGGCCATTCGTGAAAGTCTTCTCTGAAAGAATCCTGCTGTTTCCTGTCTGTTCTTACGCTCAAAAGTACCCGGTTTGGGGGCTGCCTGACGTATGAAAAAAATAATTACAGGCTTGACAGAGAGTTTTAAGGCGGTTAGAGATTGCCGATTGAAGTTTACAAACTGATTCGGATTCAGCAGATCCAATATAGAATAAACAGGAATGATTGAGCCGCGTATTGTAGCCAGCTTGACTCTGGAGGCAAGGTCGACGTCGGTTTCTCAGGAAGGGCAGGTCTGGTGGCAAAAAAGAAGCTGAAGGCACTGGTGATTGTGGAATCACCAGCAAAAGCCAAGAAAATCGGCAGCTATTTAGGCAGCGACTATAAAGTCCTGGCCAGCATGGGCCACGTACGCGATCTGCCTACGAAAGCTTCAGATGTTCCTTCCGAATTCAAGAAAAAACATAAATGGGCGACCCTGGGGGTCAATGTCGAATCCGAATTCGAACCTTATTATCTGGTCCCCAAAGAGAAGAAAAAGACGGTCAAAGAACTGAAAGATGCTCTGAAAGATGCTGAAGAGCTCATTCTCGCGACCGACGAAGACCGCGAAGGTGAAAGTATCGGCTGGCATCTGGCCGAGCTGCTTAAACCAAAAGTCCCTGTCAAACGCATGGTTTTCTCGGAAATTACCGAGGAAGCCATTCAGGAAGCGATCGCCAACCCTCGCGAACTCGATCTGAACCTGGTCTCGGCTCAGGAAACCAGGCGTGTACTCGATCGACTGTACGGTTTTACATTGAGCCCGCTGTTATGGAAGAAGATTGCCCGCGGTCTGTCTGCCGGCCGCGTTCAGTCGGTCGCGGTGCGCATTCTGGTTCAGCGCGAACTGGAACGACTTGCCTTCAAAAGCGGTACTTACTGGGATTTGAAAGCCCAGCTCAAAACAGGTGAGGGCGCCGAATTCGAATCGATGCTGATGACGGTCGACGGTAAAAAAGTCGCCAGTGGTAAAGATTTCGACGAATCGACGGGTAAACTCAAAGAAGGCGCCGATGTACTGCTGCTCAATGAACAGCAGGCCGATGATCTGCTGGAACGCGTCAAGAAATCTGACTGGACCGTGACGTCTGTTGAACAGCGAATGCAGTCCCGCAAGCCGCCTGCTCCTTTTACAACCAGTACCCTGCAGCAGGAAGGTAACCGCAAGCTGAATATGTCAGCCCGGGAAACCATGCAGGTGGCCCAGCGTCTGTATGAAGACGGTCACATTACCTATATGCGTACCGATAGTGTCAATCTCTCCAACGAAGCGGTTTCTGCTTCGCGCAAACGGATTGAAGACATGTACGGTAAAGATTATCTCAGCCCCGAAATCCGCCGCTTCGATACCAAGTCCAAAGGGGCACAGGAAGCACACGAAGCGATCCGACCCGCCGGAAAATCGATGAAAACCGTGGAAGAGCTTGGCCTCAAAGGACAACAGGCCAAACTGTATGCCATGATCTGGAAGCGGACCATGGCCACCCAGATGGAAGAAGCCCGTCTGCGTTTCCAGACTGTCACGATCACAGCCGACAATGCGGAATTCCGGGCCACCGGTCGTCATGTTGAATTTCCCGGTTTCTTCCGTGCGTATGTAGAAGGCTCTGATGATCCCGAAGCAGCATTGGATGACAGCGAATCAATGCTGCCTCCGCTGGAAGAAAATCAGGCGCTGGAAGCCAGCGAAGTGGAACCGCTCAAGCATGAAACCAAACCACCGGCGCGCTACACGGAAGCGACCATCGTCCGCAAGCTGGAAAGTGAAGGGGTCGGCCGTCCGAGTACGTATGCTTCGATCATCGGCACCATCCAGGATCGCGGCTATGTCAAAAAGACGGGCAGTCAACTGGTACCTACTTTCACAGCCCTGGCAGTGACACGTCTTCTGGAGAAATTTTTCCCGAACCTGGTCGATCTGCAGTTCACTGCTGCCATGGAGCAGGAACTCGATGACATCGCTGTCGGCGAAGGGGACCGTTTACCTTATCTGAACCAGTTTTATCGCGGGGAAGCAGGGCTCGACGAACAGGTCAAAGCCAAGGAAGAGACCATCGATGCGCGGGAAATCTGTACGCTGGACCTGGAAGGGATCACCTCGGCAGTGCGCGTTGGTCGCTATGGACCTTACGTTTCCAACGAGGCAGAAGAAGAACCGGTTTCGGCATCAATACCCGACAATATTGCGCCGGCTGACCTGACGAATGAACTGGCAGAAAAATTAATCCGCCTGAAAGCGGAAGGCCCCAAATCTCTCGGCATGCATCCCGAGGAAAATACTCCCATTTATAAACTGCATGGCCCCTTTGGTCCTTATCTGCAACTCGGTGATGTGGTCGAAGACGGTCCGAAGCCCAAACGTGTCAGTATTCCTAAAAACGTTGATCCCGATACGATCGATTTTGAAACCGCTTTAAAATATCTGAGCCTGCCTCGTGCACTGGGCGAACATCCGGAGACCGGTAAAAAGGTCAACGCAGGCATCGGTCGATTTGGTCCTTACGTGCTGCATGACAAAGTCTATAAATCGCTGGGTAAGGAAGACGACATCCTGACCATTGATCTGCCTCGCGCAGTGGAACTGCTCAAACAGGCGCGTAAACGCAGTGCCCCGACACCGATTCGGGATCTCGGGAAACATCCGGAAGACGAAGAGCCGATCGGCATTTTCGATGGTCGCTACGGGCCGTACGTGAAGCATGGCAAAATTAACGCGACGATACCCAAGGGATACGAAGTAGACAACGTGACCTTGGATCAGGCCATGGAATGGCTGGAAGCGAAAGCGGAGAAAAAAGGCGTAAAGAAGGCAGCTAAAAAGAAAGCAACAGCCAAGAAGAAATCTGCGGCTAAAAAGACCACCAAAAAAACAGCCGCGAAAAAGACAACGAAAAAAGCAGCTGCAAAAAAGAAGACTACCAAAAAGAAAGCGGCGAAAAAAACAACAAAGAAGAAGACAGCTAAAAAAGAAGAATCTGAAGATTAACTTGATCGCTCACCAATTCAGGCCGACGCCTTCGAGGTGTCGGCCTGTTTTTTTTCCGACTCAGTCTCCTCCTGCTCGATTTCTTCGCATCGTTTTCGATCTGCTTCATCAACTTCCTCCTGGTCCAGATCAAATTCTTCGATCAACTCACGACGTCGTAATGTGACCTGGCGATCAAATTCACTCAGCACATCCAGGGCGCGATCGCGCGACGTCACGAGACCGATAATCAGATATTGGGTAATCGCGATTCCATAACAGACCCAGCCCACGGTTCCTTCCGTCGTTGCAGACAGAATCGCAAATACCGGCGAAGATCGGTTGATATGCTGACAGACAATTCCTTTCAAAATCAGCCGCCATTTTTCTTTTAACTCTCGCCAGATTCCATACTCCCGGGACAACTTTAATGAGGGAGGGCCTGGGTGAATAATAGAAAACAGTTCCTGGTCAGGCATGGCTTCAATTACACCAATCGCCAGGAGAATACGCAGTCCTGTCAGGATCGAAAGCTCGGTTCCCTGCAGGCTCAGCGGGACCCAGCCTGCAAATAGTGCCGACTCCATATTCGCGGTGGCAGCCAGCAGCAACAGGGAGCCACGAAACCACTGTTCCAGGTCTTTTTCAAGCTCGTCATCAATCTCCTGAACTCGGATGACCTTGTTCAGCATCAGGTGGAAGATCGGAATCGCAATCAGCCCGATAAAAAATCGCATTAAAGGTTTCAACAGGATGCGAATCAATCCACCCACAATAATTCCTATCTGATCGAAGGGTATTAGCACGAGTTTTACTCCCTGACAGACTCAACGCAGATGCTGCTGTCAGGGATTAAAAAAGACCGCGGAAAATCCGGGTCTTTAGCGTAAGCTGTTAACCTATTATGCCTTAAAACGCTTTAAGGAGACAAGGCAAATCTTCTACGGGAGGTTTACCAGCGTATCTGTTCATAGAGATGCAGTAAACGTTGTCCCCGCTTCGGATTGAGTTGCTGGACATAAGCCACACGGCCGCGCAGGTGACTGGCAAAATCTGGATGATTCTCGCGGTTCTGAGTTCCCGGACCCTGGCGAATGCAGTTTGTGAGAATGGCTTTCAGCAGATCAAATTCTTTGCGTGGCACATTCGGGTGCTCGTTCACGACGACGCCTGTGACTTTCTGCTGTTGATTCTCTCGCAGTATGCGGCGTTTCATGTGATTCACCTGGAATCGTTCTGACCGGATAATCTGATTGACCAGCGGAAGAAATACCTGTAATGATCGCAGAAACTGTTCCGATCCGGAAAAGGTCAGATCGTCGGCATAGCGTGTGTAGTCGGCATCGAAGGCGCGTGCCAGACCGGAAAGTCGTACGTCCAGCGAATAGGCCGACAGGTTCGCCAGGGCAGGGGATGTAGAAGCGCCTTGAGGCAGATGACGCGACAGGTAAGGAACCAGCGGTCGCAGGCTGCCATCCGGAAAAGGCAGGCTCATGGGAATCACGGAAGTCGTCAACCGCGCCAGATACAGAGATGCTTCACGACAGTATCCCAGGTTACGAAAGATGGCAACGACGCGGGAAAATTTGACACTGGTATAAAAATTCTCCAGGTCAAATTTCACAACCACACGTTTGCCCGTATGAGGAGTTGCATTCGTCACTGAAGAGCGGCCTCGTACAAATCCATGCGCAGCGGTGTGTACGGGGATCTGGTTTAAGATCTCATGCAGGATCTGCTGCTGTGCCATTTTTAGAAACGGGCGCGGTGATTCGATCAGGCGAAATCCGGATCGTTTCGGCTTCCAGTGATAAATATAATGTGAGTCCTGTGCATCATCCGGGCGATCAAACTGTGTGAAACGATGCGTCAGCCAGGCCAGCTTACCCAGAGGAATATTCAGCCACTCAGCGAGTTCGACAGGCGTCGAGAACCGGGGCAGTTCGTATCGCGCCAGTTTTTCAGTATCGCCGTCTCTGGTCATATCATAATAATGACCGGTCCGCGCTCCATAGCGTGCCAGCTCATAAGGGGGCGCTGCCACTTCTTCGATATTCTCGACCCGGCTCGAATGACTGCTGCTGTAGCGCAATGGTTCCAGTGTGGTTTTGCGTCGAGGCTGCCGGCTGCCGGTCTCTTCCGGGACGGGAGCGGACTCTACTGGCGAGACAGTCTGGCTCGGGGGAGAACCGAAGAAGATCCGTCGTAAGAAATCAAATAAACCCATTGAAAAAACCTGCAGTCATTCCGTTTCAATAGAAGGCATCAGCAATGCCTAAAAAAATGACCAGCGGGCCGCACAACCGATCCTGTGACGAAGTGTTGCTACGATAAGCGTCTATCGTAGCGACACTTCAAGTGTCGATGCATGGTCAATCCTTCTCCCACGGGGTATCCCCGCAGAACTCTGAGCGATCCGTCAAGATTCAGTCAGAGTCAGAACTTGTGCGACCCACTGCCCATTATGTCTGCAAATCGTAGCCTTTTCGTGAGATGCGTCAATGTTAAGTCTTGCGAATCTGACCATTGCATCCATTTTCTCTCAGGATAAAAGTTTAGTAAGCCGATGCGATCAATCGAACAGAACTTGGCGCTGAATCCGACATTCGGAACTGCAATTGCTTCGATTTCCAGACCCGGCTACAGTGCGACCAATTCAGAGGCTCACGGGAGTGCATTCTCATGCCAAATCAGATAAGCTGGCGCGGTCCTGGCGGAACGAATATGCGATGCGCCGGAAATAGATAGATATACATACAGAAAGTTGAGCAGATGCTGGGAAATGTCTCTCCCACCGAATTCGATTTGCGTTTTTCATTATTTGGAATCCCGATCCGCGTCCATCCTCTGTTCTGGGTGATGGCGGCGTTCATGGGCTGGTATCCAAATGATCCCAAAATCACGCTCATCTGGATCGCCTGCGTTTTTATTTCAATTCTGGTCCATGAACTGGGACATGCTGTCATGGCCAAATATTTTGGCTGGCCTCCCGAAATCGTGCTCTATCACTTTGGGGGACTGGCCATCTATCAGCCCTATTCCGGGCTGACAACACAGCGCTCCATCATCATTTCTGCTGCAGGGCCGATGGCTGGATTCGGGCTGTATGGCGCAATCTTTTTCTTCAGATATTTCTCCGTTCGCTATGGAATGTGGGATGGCTTCAGTGAACAGGCCCGCTTTTATATTGGTATCGCCTTTCATGATCTGCTGTTTATTAATCTGATCTGGGGGCTGATTAACCTCGCACCGGTGTTGCCACTGGATGGCGGTCATATCTGCGAAGATATCTGCAAAACCGTCAAACGCTCACGCGGCGATGTACTGGCGATTCAGATCTCCATGGTCGTTGCCGGCGGTCTGGCCGTTTATTTCTTTACACACCAGCAGCGCTATGCAGGCATCATGTTCGCACTGTTCGCGTTCTTTAACTACCAGGCGTACCAGTCACGCAACAATATCTGGTAAGGATCTTGTGAGAAGTGACTGCTGCAAACTGACTCAGAAGCCCAGTCCGTCACCGTTCAGTTCAGATGTCTTCACTGTACCATCGGTGATGTTGAACATGCCCGGGTAAGAGCGTTTCCACTTCTTGTTCGGACCGGGGCAATACTGACGACCATTGCCTTCAATCGCAGCAATCGATGGGATGCGGGCAGCCAGGCTGGCAGAATGCAGGAACGAATAACCGCAGCAGGTCAGGTCCTGCACGCAGAGGAACATGTCAAACTTCTGAGCAGCGGCCCCCAGGAACAGCGATTCCGTCTGTCCTTTGCAGGCTTTCAAAGCCACACCCGAATAACCCAGCTCACGACTCAGCAGCAGCGATTCATAATCCACCAGCGATTCATCAATCACCACAGGTTTAATTTTGGCTGCTTCGTGCATTTTGTTTTCGGGATTGGCTTTTAGATCGCGGTTGGTGGGCTGTTCGATGTATTGCACGCGATCGAAAGCAGCCGGTGTCTGTTCACGGATTTTATTAAGAAAGTCCAGAACATAATCCACGTTCTCGCACTTCTCATTGAAATCGAGAGAGTAGACCCACTTATCCTGTCCGCGTTCCCCCTGTGCTTTGACCGCTTCATTTTCAACAGCGATCACACGACTGATATCCCAGTCCATGTTGTCACCGGACAGTTTGATTTTCAGGTGTGTCAGACCGTCGGCTTTGATCCACTCGCCCAGTGTTTCCGGCAGGCCGTCGTCAACGCGTTCTGAAATGTCCGCTTCCGTGATCGGGTCTAATGCACCGACCAGGTGGTACAGCGGCAGCGTCGGTTTGGGATCACGCAGGGTATACTGATCCAGGTATTCCCCTTTAAATTGATCATCCAGATACTCGGTCAGATCATGGCTCATGTATTCGGCAGAAAGACCATTGTAACTGTTGATATGATTCGCACGACCGAAGCCGTCGTGAATTGCTGCGTCCAGCGGACTGGAAGCGACCAGCTGCGCCAGTTCCGGAATTTCCTCAGCCAGACCGAGTCGCTTGGAAAGTTTCTTTGCCATGAAATGGTATTCAGCCGAGATGTGATACATCAGATCGATCGGATGCGCGACTTCCGGGCAGATATTGGCAATCTCGACCGCTTCTTTCAGAAATTCGATCATTGCTTTCAGCGAGTCTTCCGGACTGACGACCGCGGATGGCCAGGCCCAGATATTACCCGCCGGCATGCTGCCGATCCCGATACCCTGTTTTCCATTGCGTGTTTCAACGATGACTTCCACATTCAACAGAACGCTGCTGTCCATCACCCGACCACCAAATTTGAGCGGGGTCCGGAAGGGGACTTCTTCAGTTGAAAATTTTGCCTCAACGATTTTGATATCTGTTGACTTGGGCATCGGTCTAAAATTATTCCTTCATGTTACGTGTAAGACCAGACGAAACGTTCATCTGTGAATTATATGTCGTCCTGTAGAACACCAGTTCTAAACTGGATTTTATAACCATTCAGTTCAATCTTCAAGAAACGAACCTGATACATTCCTGCTTGAGAAAAAACCCGAAAAATTCAGTTTTTCCGATTCCTTTCGGGGCCAGAGCATGTTACGGACCTCATTCCTGCTCAGATCCCGGGGCAGCTCTGGCTGAATCTGCCCCTGGCAGCGGAGAATTTGATCTGCCAGTGAAAGCAGGCATTCCCCCTGGTCGTCACCAGTCCCATACAGCGTGCACACCGGCGTACCAGCCGGAATTCTGGTTCCCCGATCAGGAACGTCTGCGATCGTGGGAATCTGCCAGGCTACCTGTCCCGGAGAGGATTCCCAAGGGAGATCAGGGGTTGTCAAGTCCGTCGGCGCGTACAAAATTCCTTTGGAAACAGTTGATAATGTCCGTTTTTCCTTGGTTTTGAGCAGCTGAATCAGTTCATCGGCCAAGGTTCCTGCCACAGCCGATGATGCGTCGCAGGAACGACAGGCGGCAAAATGCCACCGCAGCAGAGGCAGGCAATACTGCAGCTCAAACAGTTCAGTCAATGCAGTGTATCGGGGATTGACTTCAGTCAGCCATAAACCCGGCTGCCCGTCCGGATTCCAGATCAGATCGCAACCAAACAGGCCTCTCAGATGGCATCCGCGCGCGATATTGTGCCCCAGTTTTCCCAGAGCGTGACGCCATTCAGGGGGCATAGATGGCAATGTCATTCCACCACAAAACTGAAAACCGGTAGCATGAAGTGCCCTGTTTCCAATAAATTGAACCGCAGTGCCAATCAGCACGCAACAGTCATCGCAGGCAAGGTACAGGGCAGACAGGGGAATTCCAGGCTGAAACTGCTGCAGATAATATTGTGCAGAATCGGTAGGATCTGTCGTGTGTGCATCCGCAAAACTGATTCCCTGACCGGCAGCACTCAGGCGGGGTTTGCGCAGCCAGAGTTCCCGGGGAGGAGTTTGTGTATCGACGGGCAGGCAGGGGGAGATGGCAATTGGTTGATCGACGAGCAGATCCTGCAGAAAAAACGGATCACGGACTTTTTTTAACGATTCTTCTGCGTTTCCCAGCAATGTGTGACGTTGATTGATTGCGTTGATCACTTCCGGCCGGTTTTCCAGGGCACCGGTGTAGATCCAGTTTTGTGGTTCCCGTTTCAGAATCTCTTCCAGCCAGTGACAATGCTCATCGATTTTGATGACGACCTCAGACACGGCGCGGAGGTCGCGGTCTGCAAACTGATCCGCACAGACTGGCTGGAAGCCTGCTCGTACTGCAGAACAGGCGGCAGCCCGCGTACTGGCGCCGACGATCAGTAAAGAAGAGGATCCAGGAAAATTCACAGTTTTTTTCTATGCATCTCAAAGAGTTCAGGGGGACGGACATGACAATTTTATGAGGATTTAGAGTGATTACCAGCGGTTTACTGGCATTCCGCTTCTTAAATTGTTATTACTTGTTAGAGGCTACGAATGATCCAAGGTGAACCAGGCTTGAGAGAGTTTGTTTCGCCGTCCCTTCAGGACTGCGGTATTCGTGATCCGTTTTTAATTGTGCTAACAGCATAACTATGTGAACCTGATAAGAAATGGAGAACGAAGAATGTCAATGTTTGTCGGTGAGTCACTTGTGGGTGAAGGTAATGAAGTTGCTCATATCGATTTGTTGATTGGTGACAAAACCGGTCCTGTCGGTGCAGCTTTTGCAAACGCTCTGTCCAGCCAGAAAATGGGTCATAGTAACCTGCTGGCTGTCTTATCACCAAACCTCGCAGTTAAGCCAGCAACCGTGATGGTAACCAAGGTCACCATCAAAGGTGCAAAACAGGCGGTGCAGATGTTTGGCCCCGCGCAATACGCCGTCGCGAAAGCCGTCGCTGACAGTGTTGAAGCCGGCGTGATCCCGAAAGATCAATGCGAAGATCTCGTCATTGTCTGTGGTGTCTTTATCCACTGGGAAGCCGACGATGATAAGAAAATCTTCGATTACAACTATGAAGCAACCAAAGAAGCCATTGCCCGTGCAATGAAGAATGAGCCTTCTGTGGATGAAATGATCGCCAAGAAGAGTGAAGCAACTCACCCCTTCTACGCTGGCTGATCCAGGCAGTAAGGATGGCGGAATCGAATACATACCCCTGTTCTTCTGGAGCAGGGGTATTTTGTTGGGCTGTTTTCAGATTTGATGATTGTCGAGATCTCTCATGAAAAAAATACTGATTCAACTTGATACCGATGCGCACGCCAGCTCGTTTGATCGTGTGGTTGCCATTGATGCCGGCGTCGATGAGTTAATGAGCTACAGCGATGTGACTCCCGTGAATGTGGAGCCCCTGGTGCATGGTGCCATGTTCACACGCGGTCCCAAAGAGTTAAACAATACTGCGATCTTTGTCGGTGGCAGCGAAGTCCATTCCGGTGAAACTCTGTTTCAGAAAATACAGGACACGTTCTTCGGTCCCATGCGGGTTTCCGTCATGATGGACTCGAACGGCTCCAACACAACGGCGGCAGCCGCCGTTCTGGCAGCGGGAAAACATCTCGATTTCTCCGCGACAACCACCCTCGTACTGGGTGGCACCGGCCCTGTGGGGCAACGGGCCGCGCAATTGCTGGCAAAACGGGGCGCGAAAGTGATTCTCGCTTCTCGCTCGATTGACCGGGCACAGGCGGCCTGCGATGCAATTGCCCGCATTGTCGAAGGGGCACAACTGACGCCGCTGGGGCTCAAAGATCATAAACAGATCGAGACGGCCAATAAGGATACAAATCTCATCATTTCCGCCGGCGCAGCGGGAGTCAAACTGCTGCCCGCTGCCTGCTGGAAACCGATGAAACAGCTTAAGGTGGTCATCGACCTCAATGCGGTTCCTCCAGCCGGAATTGAAGAAGTCGATGTGATGGATAAGGCAACCGACCGGGACGGAATTCTCAGTTACGGAGCAATTGGCGTCGGCGGAACGAAAATGAAAATCCATAAAGCCGCCATCCAGAAGCTGTTTGAAAATAATGACCTGCTGCTGGATACAGAAGAAATCTATCAGATTGGGGTCGATTTGCAGGACTGATTCCAGATGTCAAAATGCCTCGGAGCTTCAGGTTCAGGTTGCAATTACTTATCAGGTACAGCTAGAATTAAATTTCCGGAACAAACTCCCTCCTGGCAGAAACTGGTGTTTCTCCAGATAATCATTCCCGATGGCCGTGAATCCAGATGAATCAAAATCTGAATGATGCCGATCTCATGAAACGCGTTTGTGCAGGCGATTATCTCCTGTTCGACGAACTGGTACTACGCTACCGGGAACGACTCTTGAGATTTGCCTGGAGCAAGTATGGTCGACAGGTCGCTGCCGAAGACCTGGTGCAGGAAGCCTTCCTGGCGGCTTTTGCGGCCCGGGAATCCTACAACCCGTCTTTTGCATTTTCGACATGGCTCTGGACGATATTTTTGAATTTATGTCGGCGACAGTATAAACATCAGATACGTCAACCGCGGGAAGTGGTTCGTTCTTCTTTCAGTACCTCGGAAGAGACGGTGATCCCGGAACCCAGCTCCTCAGAGACTCCTCTGCACGCAGTATTGAAAACTGAACAGTTTGAACTACTGACAATCTATCTTGCAGAACTGCCTGAAGTTCAGGCGGATTCGCTGCGGTTGCGTTTTTTCGGCGGTATGAAATTTACGGAAATCGCGTTAACTATGGACTGCAGTTTATCAGCAGCAAAAATACGTGTGAAAAACGGGTTGCTTCAACTGGCTCATCGTTTTTCTGAAGATACGACTTCGGAAGGAGATGTCTCATGAATTGTGACGAAGCGTTTGAACTGATCACCCATCCTACGGACCATCAGTGCGAAGAACTGCAATGGCATCTGCAGTTGTGTCCACGTTGTCGGCAGATGCAGGAAACACTGGCACCTGCGCTCAGCTCGTTTTACCAGATTCTGGACGAGTCTTCAGAGACGGATGAGTTAAGCGACCACTATTCCGAGATGCAACAGACAGCGGACCATCATACACTACCCGCCTTTCCTGCTGCCGGTAAACCATTTCTTTCTGCCGAAACCGTACGGATGGCAGAGCAGGCAGCCACACGCCTGAGCGCAGAAACGGATGTAAACCGTAAGGCAGGCAGCCCTGCACCCCTTAAGTCAAATCATAAACGTCTGGTGAACGCCGCCCTGATTCTGATGGCGGGAGTTCTCATGGGCTGGGGGATCTCTCTGGACGTACCCGAAAAATCAATACCCGGCGCGGCCAGTGTGTCTCAGGGACAGCAATCCTGCCTCTGGATTGCCCAGCGGGAAGAGATCGCCAGGCATTCTGCCCGGATGGAAAAATCGTCGGTCAATAATGTAGTCCTGTCTTGTGTGGCTTGCCACCTGCAGTCGACTGCTGAATAATCCCGCTTCAATCGCCACGGTCTGCTGCTGCGCCGTGCGCGTAATTATTACTTAAAACAGCTATAAAACGGCCTGTTTTTGTAAGACTTACAAGCTGCAATCTTCTGCAGAGTGATTTTTTCAAACGATCTCAGTAAATCTGAATGTCAATGAAAAACTCATCTTGCGGCTGTTTTGCTTTTTCGTTATTTCTACGCAACCCACAATTAACCTGAGGGCAACTTTCCTGTCTTACACTCCCTATTCTCAAATCCTCTCTGAGATTACAGGGCCTGAAACAAAGTGAATTCCATCCTGTCACAATTGAGTGAACCTCATATCTTTTCTCGTAAATATTACAATTGGATTCGACATGATAAGAGGTGTCTTGTCTGACACCAGATGCGGAAACGCATTTCGATTGGCTTTTTGCCTGATCCTGGTACAGCTTACATTGTTCGGAGACTGCTTCAACGGATTCATTCCGCTGACCAACACAGCCTGCGCTCAGGAACCAGCTAAAAAATCGTTCTCTTTAAATGATCCGATTTTCGATATCCAGGTAGAAGGAAATCATTCGATTCCCGCCCTGGCAATTTTACAGAAAACAAAAATTCAACGCGGTCGTCCTGCTACCCGCGATCAGGTTCTGGAAGATGTTCGTCTGCTGTTTGCTACCCGCTGGTTCTCCAGTGTTCAACCTGTCTACCGAAACACAGATCAGGGACTGGTACTGGTTTATAAAGTCAAAGAGCGACCGATCGTGGAGAAGGTCGAATTTCGTGGGAATAAAAAAGTGAAAACCAAGCGACTCGAAGCGACTACCGGTTTAAAAGTCGGTTCTCCTTTCGATGTCTCTGCCAACCAGGAATCCGTGCAGCGTATCAAGCAGCTGTATGTCGAACGTGGTTACCGCTTTGCCGAAATCAAACTGCTGAAAGGGGGCAACGCCGATGACCGCCAGGTGATCTTTGAGATCAATGAAGGCCCCAAAGTCATCGTCACGGGAATCAAGTTCAGCGGTAATAAATTCGTCAGTGATGGAGTCTTGAAAACCAAACTCCTCACTAAAAAAGCACCACTGGGCTTAAGTGTCTTCGGTGGTAAATTTGATCCATCCACAGTCGAAGACGATCTGGTAGCTCTTAAACAGTATTACAACAGCCTGGGTTTCTTCGATGTGAAAATCGACGAGAAGATCGGCTTTAATAAAGATCGTTCTCATGTACAGATTGAATATACCGTCAACGAAGGAAAACGCTACAAGATCCGGGACATCCTGATTGAGGGGAACCGCATCTTTTCAGAAGATGAAATTCGGGATAACATCAAACTGGCTTCCGGTGAATTCTTTAACAGCCGCACACTTTCAACCGACGTCGATAAACTGACGGTTAAATATGGCGAGCTCGGACATCTGTTTGCCAAAGTGAATCCTGTGCCCCGTTTTCTGGAAGCACCGGGTGAAGTCGACCTCGTTTACCAGATCAACGAAGACAAACCCTACCGCATCCGCAAAATTACACCACATATTTCTGGTGACAATCCTCGGACAAAAAGTTCCGTGCTGACCAATCCCCTGATGGTCGCACCCGGCGATCTGGCAAATCAGCGATTGATCGCCAAAAGTAAACGGCGAATTGAAGGGAATAAAGTATTCCAGACCGGGCCACAAAATGGACCCAGAATCAACGTCACTCGCGTTGATCCCCAGCGTGAACTGGCAGAAATCCGTCGGGACGATGTCGTGCGTGGTCAGAATTTCGAACTCGATCAGAAATTCGATCAGGGGGTCATCTATGATGATGGCATCATCCATGAACAGCGGCGAACTCAGGAAGTGTTTCGTGGTCAGAATTATGACAACGGCATACCAGAACCATTGAATCCGTTGTTCGGAAACAGCCCCTTGGGAGATCCCATGGGAACCGAGTTCCCTCAGCAGCAACCGGGCTGGGTCGACCTGGATGTGTACGCTTCCGAAAGTCGTACCGGTCGTCTGATGTTCGGCGTTGGTGTGAACAGTGACGCAGGGGTCGTGGGTTCGATCGTACTGCAGGAAGAAAACTTTGATATTCTCAGACCGCCCCGCAGTATGGAAGACATCCTGGATGGTACCGCCTGGCGCGGTGGCGGACAGCGGTTCCGTGCAGAAGCGGTTCCCGGTGATCAGGTCAGCCGATATCTGGTGAACTGGACCGATCCCTATTTTCTGGATACAAACTTCAGCCTGGGCGTCAGTGGATTTTACTTCACCCGATTCTATACAGACTGGGATGAAGAACGCGTCGGGACCCGGCTCAGCCTGGGCCGTCAGTTGACTCAGGAATGGTCAGTCAACGGCCAGTTCCGTCTGGAAAATGTCGACCTCAGAAATCCACGTGTTCCCACGCCTGCCATCGTTCAGCAATCAGTTGGCAACAACCTGCTGAATACATTCCGACTGTCAGCCACACATGATACACGCGATGCGGCATTTCTGCCTGCCGAAGGACATATCCTGGAATTCGCTGCTGAGCAGGCTGTCGGTGATTACGATTACAGCCGCCTGGAAACAAACGCCAGTCAGTACTTTACCTTGTACAAACGGCCCGATGGTGGTGGACGGCATATCCTGTCGTTGAGTGCCTCTCTGGGCTGGACGGATACTGATACGCCGGTCTTCGAACGATATTATGCCGGTGGTTTCCAGACCTTCCGTGGCTTCGAATTCCGTGGTGTGACACCACGCGAAAATGGAGTCGCCATCGGTGGTCGCTGGAGCTTCCTGGGTAGTGCTCAATACATGGTCCCCATTACGGCTGATGAAATGGTCCAGATGGTCTTCTTCAGTGACTTCGGTACCGTCGAAGAGAGTGTCTCACTGGACCAGTTCCGTGTCGCCGTGGGTGCCGGTCTGCGTTTGACAGTTCCTGCGATGGGGCCTGTTCCTGTTGCACTCGACTTCTCCGTGCCACTGGCGAAAGAAACGTTCGACGAAACCCAGGTCTTCAGTTTCTACGTCGGCTTCACCCGCTAACAGCTTGAAGTCCCCGCTGTTGAGTTGATCTGCAGCCGGATTCCACTTTCAGAGGCGACACTGGTTTCAATGTTTCTGACGCGCGTCTATGATACAGGCTTATTGTCAGGAATTTGAAATTCTTCAGGAAGCAGCAGGCATGATTCTGGAAGGAATGGTCACCAGTCAAAATGAATCGGGAGAATTAAACATTGCTCCCATGGGACCACAGGTCGATCAGGGTATGACACGGTTCATACTGCGTCCCTTTCAGACTTCGCGCACATTCAGCAATCTGAAAGAGACCCGCAGTGGTGTCTTTCACGTGGTCGACGATGTATTGCTGCTCGCAAAATCGGCAATTGGAACGCTGCAGGAAATTCCAGAAACCTTTCCCGCAGAGAAAATATCCGGTCGCGTGCTGGCATCCGCCTGTCGCTGGTATGAATTTCAGATTGAGTCCATCGATGAATCAGAGGCCCGTACGGTCATGCAGGCAAAGGTGATCCATCGCGGTCGCATTCGCGACTATTTCGGCCTGAACCGCGCCAAACACGCAGTTCTGGAAGCGGCCATTCTCGCCACCCGCACCCACTTGATTGAGCAGGGGGATCTGCTGGCGCAATATCAGACACTGGCAGAAATAGTCAGAAAAACCGCAGGACCGGATGAAGAGACTGCGTTCCGTTTACTGGAAGAATTCATTTCAAAAGCGTATGCTGAAACACAGTCATAAAACCACTTTTTTTAACCAAACCTACTCAGTCTGAAACTGAAACTGTCATGTCGCGTGAAGTGAATATCACGACGGGAAGTCGTCTGCATTGGGGGTTACTCTCCCTCGCTCCTCAAGTAGGACGCGAGTTTGGCGGCATAGGCCTCATGATCCAGGAGCCACAACTGAAACTGGCTGTCACAGAATCAGCTGGCAACTCAGACAGCGTGCAGGGCAGCCCCGGCAGTATTACAAAAATCAGAGAGGCGCTTGCTGCGATTCGTAACACATGTCCCGATCTGTACCGGGATCGGTTTTATGATCTGAAGCTGCATTCTGAAATCGCGCAGCACTGTGGGTTCGGTTCCGGGACCCAATTGAGTCTGGCAGTCGCACAGGCACTTGCCTCATTGTCAGAGGAAACTTCACTGACGTCGGTGGAACTGGCACAGCGGGTTCAGCGCGGTGCCCGCTCCGCTTTAGGCATTCATGGATTCACTACTGGTGGTTTCCTGGTTGAAGGAGGCAAGCAGACTGCTGATGAGATCAGTCCACTGGTGGTTCGGGCTGATTTCCCTGAAGACTGGCACATCCTTCTGGTGACTCCGACAAATCGTGCAGGAATCTCGGGTTACATTGAAGCTGATGCCATTCAGCAGCTGGGACCGATGCCCACAGCCACCACGGAAAAACTCTGCCGCCTCGCATTGATGCAACTGGCACCTGCTGTTCAAAGCCATGATTTCGAAGAATTTACAACAGGACTGACCGAATTTGGTCACGTGGTCGGTGAATTTTTCAGACCCGCTCAGGGAGGAATCTTTGCCGATCCACAGATGGTTGAACTGGAACAGAAGCTGATCAACCGGGGAGTCCGGGGAATCGCACAAACTTCGTGGGGACCGACTTTGTCCATCATTTGCCAGGATGCAGCAATGATAACAAGTCTAGTCACTGAATGTGGTTACGGTAAATATTGCGAGTTGAGGACAGTCCGACCTCTGAACGAAGGGGCTCAGATTCTGATCAACGGAGACTGATGAACTTTGCGTTTTGTAACGGAAGTTCCAGAAACAGGTTGAATTCCAGAGAGGAATTCTTCGACTATAGTGGAAGACTGTTATAATATGGTGACCCCCGATTAACTCGAATCACACTGAAATGAAGTGAGTAATATACGCTATGAGTTCCAGGCAAAATCAATCGGAAGTTTCACGACGTGATTTCCTGCGTGTTGGAAGTTTGAGCTTCGTCGGGCTGTCAATGGCGGAACGCGCCGCGATGGCTGCCACTCAGCGGGATCGTTCTCATAAAAACTGTATTTTCATTATGATGACCGGCGGCGCCAGCCAGCTGGAAACCTTCGATCCCAAGCCGGAAGCACCCTCGGAAATCAGGGGACCACTCAAAGCGATTTCAACCACGGTTCCCGGTGTCTTTCTGAGTGAAGCATTTCCCCAGCTCGCACAGCGAACCGGTCAGTTTTCTCTCGTCCGTTCCCTTTACCATGATGCCGCGCCGATTCACGAAACCGGCCACCAGTTGCTCATGACCGGTCGGCTTTCACGGGGTGCTTTGAATTATCCCTGTTTTGGTTCTGTCATCGCGCGCCAGTGGGGACCTCGAGGAGATGCACCCCCGTTTGTTGTATTACCACGACAGGTCACTTCGCTGGGGGTGAATACCTATCGCGGCCAGCAGGCAACATTTCTGGGCGAAGAATTTGAACCGGCGACTGCCGTCGGTGAATCCACTTCGGCGGAATTTGAAATCGAAATTACAGGAGAATCCAAGGCGATTCAACAGCAGTACGGAAAACATCGCTTTGGTCAGCTGTTGCTGCAGGCTCGTCAACTGGTAGAACGGGGAACGCGGTGTGTGGTCGTCAATCTGTTTGATGATCTGCATCAGCAGTTAACCTGGGACTGTCACGGCACCGGGGCAGGGACATCCGGAAAAGTTTACGAATATCGGGATTCACTGGGGCCCGCTTTTGATAAAGCACTCTCTACATTGCTCGACGATCTTTCCACTCGAGGTTTACTCGATGACACGCTGGTCATGGCTACGGGCGAATTCGGCCGCACACCCCAGGTGAATGCACACGGTGGTCGCGATCATTGGCCGCATGTCTGGTCTGCACTCGTTGCCGGTGGTGGAACTCCCGGTGGCCAGGTGATTGGCGCCAGCGATGCCCGGGCCAGCGCGCCTGTGGAACGTCCGGTGCATGCCTCGGAACTGACAGCGACTGTTTACCATCATCTGGGATTAAATCCCGGCAGCTGCCTGGTGCGATCAGAACAGGATGAAATCAGACTCGTCGATGCTGTTCCGGTTGGCGAGTTAATCAGCGGCTGAGCCGCATTGGTGATACGCCTTAAGCTCAGGCAATCTCTGAACCCGGGGGACAGTCTTCTGCCAGAACCCGTTCGACTTCCTCGCGGGGGCACTGAAAACAGTTGCTGATTTCCTGAGCCGAAAAACCGGCCTGGCTGAGATAAACCATCATCAGTCGCTTTTCTGCAGTAGCAGACAGAGGCTGCGATTTTTCATAGACAAGAATATCGGGACCAGCTTTCTGGGTCGAATCATTCTGTTTCTGTTGTGTGAGCGCCAGTTGCTGACGTAGCCGGTTGATTTCCTGATCGGCTTCCCGCAACAGTTCATCGAGTACGCGCAGGCGGTCATCACTCCGCGATTCCACTTCTCTGCCATACTCATACAGCTTGATTTCCAGCTGATTGAGTCGATTGAACTGGCTCTGTTCCAGGCTGGAAAGTTCCTGCTGTGCTTCGTCCAGTGGGCTTCGATTTCTTACCTGATGCTGATAACGAAAGTTTTTTCGCAGCATCCAGGCAACCGTTAAGAGTAACACCCCCGTCAGTATAATATTGGGATCGCTCAATTGAAACATGATTGGCTAGTCATCCTTTACTACCAGACAATATTGAACTGCGGTTCTCTTTTTCCTGCTACGCGCGCTGGATCATCCTGATCGTCTCGCGTGCGCCTACCCGTGATCGTGGTCGTGGTCGTGGTCGTGATCGTGATCGTGGTCGTGGTCGTGGTCGTGGTCGTGGTCGTGGTCG
>CENL01053036.1_pt1 | contig 35753 bp, 27 predicted proteins | sample 530221 | NCBI WGS metagenome assembly CENL01 (sample SAMEA2619791, study PRJEB7988) | marine metagenome | isolation source: saline water (ENVO:00002010), including
CCCTCACGGTCGCGGCTCGTAGAGAGACACATGGTCACGCTGGAACCCATCAACCACTTCACGAGCATCCAGATCGACCGATCCCCCGCTCCCGCGCTCGATGAGCAAGCGGAGGCCCGGGTCGATGCCGCGTGGCAGGATCTGTGCGCACAGAACCTGCGATACTTCAACGGCGACATGCTCGTCTTCGATCGATATGACGCCCCGTCCGGGGTGGTCACGACGCATGTCGACGAGTACAAGCGCCACGCCGTCCGCGACACGATCGATGTGGGCATCTCGCTGCTCGCCGTCACCGCGGTGGTCATGCTCGATGATCGGGTCCTCATCGGAAAGCGATCGACCCAATCTCACCGATACGGCGAGCTCTGGGAACTGGGACCCAGCGGGGGGATCGATGTGCCGGATCGTGGGGACACGATCGATCGCGAGGGGCTCCTCGCGGAAGCGGTCCGCGAAGTCGAGGAGGAAGCGGGATTCGTCCCGGAGGTAGTCCGCCACGATGTGGTCGCCCTGATCCACGATCACCTGGTGGGCTCAACAGACCTCGCGGTCGTGATAGAGATCAAGGCGCCCCAGTCGCTCCAAATCAACTGGGAGTACGACGACACCCGGTGGCTCAATCTGGGTGAACTCGCCGCGTGGTGCGCCCAAAGACCCGACGAGATCATCCCCACGACCGTCGCACTCGCACGGTTTCTTCATCAGACTCACCCCTGACATCGGCTACCATACCCCCATGAGCAGCGACACGGCCGCCCAATCCATCGCGTCACAGCCCGTTGGCGCGTTCCTTGAAACGCTCGCGGCGAAGGTCCCCACGCCCGGCGGCGGGGCCTCGGCCGCTATCACCGGCGCGACGGCCGCCGCGACGGCGGCGATGGTTGTCAGCTACTCGCTGGGCAAAAAATCGCTCGCTGAGTGCGAGGAGATGAACCAGAACGCCATGGCCCGCCTCACCCGCGCCCGACTCATGTTCCTCCAACTCGGCGACGAGGACGCGGAGGGCTACGGGGCGCTCAACGCGCTCTGGAAGCTCGATAAGGACGACCCCAAGCGCATCGAGCAGTGGGACGACGCGGTGAAGGGGGCGATCACCCCGCCGCGGGCGATGCTCGCGTTATCGCTCGAACTGCTGCGTTTGTGCGAGAAGCTCGTTGATTCTACCAATAAGCAGCTCAAATCCGACCTGGGGATCGCGGGTGTGCTGGGTGAGGCCGCCGCCCGCTCGGCGGCGTGGAGTGTGCGGATCAATATCCCACTGCTCCCGGAAAACCAGCAGGATGAGCTGCGCCAGACGGTTGATGTCATGCTCGAGCAGGCGCGGACGCTGTGCGCATCGATTGAATCGGGGTGCGCGTGATGAGCAGCTTGCCGACCAACCAAACCCTCAGTGCCGAGGGGACGCTGGTCGATCTGAGCACGGATCCGCGGATCGCCGGGCTTGAATCGATGCTGCGTGATGTCAGCGCTGTCAAGGACCCGGCGAAAATGCTCAAGGCGTTCGGGCCTTGGGTTGGGCAGCGCTTTCCGCGCGAGGCTTTCATCAGCGTCTCCAAGCGTGACCTGCCCGTGGGCAAGTACAAGCTCACACGCGTGATCACGAATACAAAGGATCCGATGAAATCGCTGCGTGATGAGAACGCGAGCGATCCCTGGCGTCAGTGGATGGCCCTGCCGACCTATTCGGGCGGGCTGATTGGGCGGATTATCCAGCAGGATTCGCCCCAGATCTTCACGAGCGTCGATTTCACGCAGGACCCGGTGCTCGGGGATGTGCTGGGTGAGGACGCTGCACGCGTCCGCGCGGTCTCCGCGATCCCGTCCTACGACGATGGTGAGGCGCTCAACTGGGCGCTGAGCTTCCACACCCGCACGGACTGGTCCGACTTGGATACCTTCGTCGCGGGGCTGCTCGATGTGAACCTGATGGGCACCGCGACCCGGAATCTCGTTTTCCGCAAGCAGGCCGAATCGCTCAACGCCCAGCTCATGGAGCAGTTCGAGCAGGTTGCCAAAATTCAACGCCAGCTGCTTCCGGACCAGAACCCCAAGCTCGAGGGGCTCTCGCTCTCGACGAGCTATCTGACAAGCAATATCGCCGGCGGGGATTACTACGACTATGTACAGGGCGACGACGGACGCTTTGGGATCGTCATTGCGGATGTCTCGGGGCACGGCCCGGGGGCCGCGACGGTCATGGCGATGCTCCGCACCATCCTGAGTTGCTACGGCGATCTGCGCAAACGCGACAACCAGCTGGATGCGAACGCGGCGAACATCGCTCGCTACTGCAACGAGAAGCTGGTGCAGTCGAATCTCAACGGCGAGTTCGCGACGGCCTTTTTCTGTATCATTGATCCGAGCACCGGCCACCTCACCTGGACCCGCTGCGGCCACAACCCCCCGCTCCTCCGTCGTGCGGACGGGGCCGTCGAGCAGATCGATAGCGCGGCGACCCTTCCTCTTGGGATCACGAACGATCTTGAGTTTGATACCGACTCGTGCACCATGCACCCGGGCGATACCCTGATTCTCTACACAGACGGGATCACCGAAGCGACAGCCAACCGCCCGGCCCATGAGTTCTCGATGCACACAGACCAGCGCGATTCCAAGGCCGAGCAGTTCGGGATGCAGCGCCTGATCGATTCGCTCGACACCTGCACAGGGAACCCCGAGTGCGCGATCGATCATGTCCACCGCGCCCTGTTCAAGTTCACCAACCGGTTGGATCGAGACGACGACCAGACGCTCGTTGTCATCCAACGCAACCCCGAGCAGAAACCATCATGAGCGGCAAAGTCCCAGCACAGGAATGGTTCGATCGGCCCGATCCAACAGGCAAGACCGAGACGGGCGAGACGGGGTTGCGATTCACCTGCACCCAGTGCGGCAACTGCTGCACCGGGCCCACCGGATATGTCCTCTTCACGGACAAAGAAGCGGGTGCGATGGCAAAGGATCTCAAGGTCACCAAATCCGAGTTCTACGAGCAGTACACCCGCGACACGATCGTGGGACGATCGCTCAATGAGGTTGAGACCGGGTACGGGTACGATTGTGTCTTCCTGACCCGCGATGAGAAGACCGGCAAAACCGGCTGCAGCGTCTACGCATCCCGCCCGGAGCAGTGCCGGACCTGGCCGTTCTGGGATTCGAACCTGACGAGCAAGCGTGCCTGGGCGTCCGCGTCCAAGGGATGCCCGGGGATGGACTCGGGAGAGCTGCACCCCCCCAAGCACATCCGGATCACACGCGATCGCGTCCAAATCTGATGCGGAGCACCTGAAAATCCCGATATTGAGTAGAGATCACCGTTTTGGTGGTCCCCCTGTACCTGTTACGCTCGGCGACGAACAATACCCCCTCCATGGACGCCTTCTGGACATATGCGAAAGAGATGCTCCGTATGCGGGGATTGCTGATCCTCGGTGCGTGCTTTGCGCTGCTCTCCGCGGGTGGGGTTGGCGCAGGGATCGCCGCGCTGGGGCCCACGCTCGATATTCTGCTTGACTCCGAGTCCGGCGGGCTTCGCCAGTTCGCCAACGACAAGATCGCTCAGGACGATCACGGGTTCTTCGCGATGCTCTCGCCCGAGCAGATCGCGAAGCTCCCCGCGGACCCCTTCGACTCCATCGTCCTGATCATGGGCGTGCTCGCTGGGCTGACGATCATCGGCGCGCTCGCGAACTTCGGGCACCAATACATCGCGTACACCGTGGTCCATACCACGATCGCGCGGATCCGACGACGCGCGTACGGGCAGGTCCTCAAGCTCCCGCTCAAGACCATCGTCTCGGAGGGTCCCACGGACGCGATCTCGCGGATCGTCAACGACACCGAATCGCTCGCGGCCGGGTTCGTCGCGATGCTGTCCAAGGCCGTCGCGCACATCCTCAAGGGCATCGTCGCGCTCCTGGTCGCGCTCCTCACCAACTGGCAGCTCGCGCTCGTCGCCCTCGTCGTCATGCCCATCCTCGGCACGATCATCCGCAAGCTCGGCAAGCGCATCCGGCGCGCATCGGGCAAGGCACTCTCGAGCAGGGCGGACCTCTATCGCGCCTCGACCGAGGCGCTGCAGGGGATGCGGGTCGTCAAGGTCCACACCACCGAGCGGTACGAGGCAGGGCGGTTCGGGCGGATCAACAAGGAAGTCCTTCATCAGCAGATGAAGGTCCGCACCGCCCGCGCGGTGGCCAGCCCGCTCGCCGAGCTTATCACCATGTTCGCGCTGGGCGTCTTGACGCTCGTCGCGGCGAAGTTCATCCTCGACGGCACCCTCGACAAGTCCGAGTTCATCACGGTGCTCGCGGCGCTGGGGATCGCGGGGGCATCCATCAAACCCCTCTCGGGTCTGATCAACGACATCCAGCAATCCGGTGCGGGTGCCGATCGGCTCCATCGCCTGCTCAGCGCTGAGCCCGAGCCCGGGCATGAACCCCGCCTGTCCAAGCTCGCGCGGCACCGCAACTCCATCCAGTTCGATACCGTACGCGTCATCTACCCCGGCGCGACAACACCCGCGATCAACGGTGTCTCCCTCACGATCAACCACGGCGAGACCGTCGCGTTCGTCGGGCCCAACGGGTGTGGCAAAACCACCCTCCTCTCGCTCATCCCCCGCCTCTTCGATCCCGACGAGGGACGCGTCCTCATCGACGGGACGGACATCTCCCGCGTCCGGGTCCGCTCCCTCCGCAAGCAGATCGGCGTCGTCACGCAGGAGGTCGTCCTCTTCAAGGGCTCGATCGCCCAGAACATCGCGTACGGGAACCGTCACGCGACGCGCGAGGAGATCGAGCAGGCCGCACGCGACGCGCGCGCCATGGAGTTCATCGAGCAGCTCGACGACGGGCTCGACACCCCCGTGGGCGAGCAGGGACTCACCATGTCCGGCGGGCAGCGCCAGCGCCTCGCGATCGCCCGCGCCATCCTCCGCGACCCCGCGATCCTGATCCTCGATGAAGCAACATCCATGATCGATGCGCACTCCGAGAAACTCATCAACGAGGTGCTCGACGAGTTCTGCAAGGATCGCACGAGCCTGATCGTGGCGCATCGACTCTCAACCGTGCTCAACGCGGATCGGATCGTCGTTCTCTCCGACGGGCAGGTGATCGATCAGGGCACGCACGATGAACTGCTCGATCGGTGCGCGATCTATCGCAACCTGGCGCGGCATCAGCTGATGGACAACACGGAAAGCGAAACCGCATGAATGAGCCCGGACCAGACGGCAACCTCGTCTTCAAGTGCGACTTCTGCAAGTCCGAGTGGGACATGCAGCGCCCCATGGTCGAGGGGCATCGCGGATCGTTGATCTGCGGGAACTGCCTGTCCATCGCGTTCATGGAGCTCGTGCACCTCGACACCGGGATCGCCCCGCCGCGTGAGCAGGCGTGCGTCCTGTGCCTTGAAAACGAACGCGACGGGTTGCACTGGGTGAGCCCCGTGGACGACCAGGTCATCGCGTGCCGTCGCTGCATCAAGCAGAGCGCCGGGGTCCTGCACAAGGACCCGGAAATGCCATGGAAGAAGCCGCCGGATCCGAGGTACGACAGCTAAACACACGCAACGGGTTGCGTCTGATCACGATTCGCCCGCGCACGCGTGCGCGGTCACCTTCTCGGTATCAAGGATGAACACGACAACCCACCAAGCGGATCGGGTGTCACACGCCTTTGCCAGTGTTCTCACTCAGCGCCCTGCCCGCAACCCGATGCGTAGGACTGCAGGAAGATCGACACATCAAAGAAGTTGAGCTCGCCGTTGAGATCGAAGTCCGCATCCAATGAGTTGGCAAGGTACGCAACCAGGAACTGCGAGACATCGAAAAAGGTCAAAGTACCGTCGTCGTTGAAATCCGCGAGACAATCGTCACCCGACTCACACTGGTTGAACAGCACCATGACCTCGTCGCTGTCATAGTTTGCGATCGCCAGGTCGGGGGATCCATCCAGATTGAGGTCGGCGCTCGACAGACTGAAAGGCCGCTCGCCCGCGGTATAGCGAAGCTGCGTGCCGAATGTCCCGTCGCCGAGGTTGATGAACAGGCTAATGTCATCGCTGTCGTTGTTGGCCGCGGCGATGTCGACGACACTGTCGCCATTGAAATCCGCGGCCGCCAATCCGTACGGGTATCGGCCGGCCTCGTACAACGATTCCGCACCAAAGTTTCGATCGCCCAAGTTCTTCGTCACGCTCACATAACCCGAAACGCAGGCCGTGACAATATCCGGCAAGCCATCCCCGTCGAGATCAGCCACGACCGATTCCCACGGAGAGGAAACCAACGGGAGATCCAAACGCCCGCTCATGTTTGCTTGGCCGTCGTTGAAACGAATCGTCAGTGTTGCATCTTGCTGGTTTGAAACGATGACATCCGGGTGTCCGTCAAGGTCGAGGTCCCCGATCTGGACATAGACCGGGCCGTCGCCCACCAGGTAGCTCGACTGCTGGGCGAACGCGCCGGCCCCATCATTGAGCAGCACCCAGAGCCGGTCACCCGATGCGGTTGTTGCGACGATATCGAGCGCGTTATCGTTGTTCATATCAACGACACGCACAGACCCGGGCCTGCCGCTGATCGGGAGCAGGGTCTTGGGTGCGAATGGATCGCTGTACACGATCGCGATCTCATCACTGTCAGCGATCGCGACAACCAGGTCGTTGAACCCGTCCGCGTCGAGGTCACCGATGTCTACGGATGTGGCCGCACCGCTGAAGCTATACCCAAACTCAGAATCGAACCGTCCCGAGCCATCGTTGTAAAAAATGCTTGCGTTCCCGTACTGACCGGTCACGAGCAAATCGGGCGCATCGTCGCCATTGAAATCCGCGGTCCGCACATAGTTCGGGCGATTGATCTGATAGGGATCGCCGGATTCGAAGCCCAATCCGCCTTTCCCCCTGAGGATGTGCAGATCGCCCGTGTAGTTGTTCGCGACGAGCATATCCAGAATCCCATCGCCGTCCGTGTCCGTGAAACGCACGCCCACCGGTTCGACGCCGACCCGGTGGGAGCCAACGAACGCATACCCACCGGAACCGTCATTCTCGTAGACCCAGACAACCGACTCTTCACGGAGTGTCAGTCCCAGGTCGAGATCGCCGTCACCGTCGATATCCACCAGGTCTCCGGACATCTCGTAATCAAATGTGAGATACTTCCCTGCTTGGGTATAACCACCATTGCCGTCGTTCAGATAGACCGCAAACAAGGAACGATGCACAACCAAGAGATCTTCCAACCCATCGTTGTTCAGGTCCCCGCTCTTCATCTCCCAGACGCAGCAGGCCTCGAATTCAAGAGCAGTCGGATCCGCGTATGTCCCATCCCCGTTGTTCATGAACACTTCGACACCGACTGGCTGCTGCTGCTGGGCAGACACGATCAGTTCATTGAATCCATCGTTGTTCAGATCCGTCGCGACGATCGCATCCGGTGCACGAACCGTGTCATACACAACCGGAGAAGCGAACTCGCCCTGACCCGTACCAAGGAGAACAGAGACGACATCATCTGTGAAACTCGTCACCGCGATATCGAGGATCTGATCGTTGTTGAGATCCGCGACAAGGCCCTGGAACGGCGTATCGCCAACCGAATAGGTTCGTGTCACTGGGAACGGCGAGTTGAGGGTCACCCGCACTTGGCTAAACGAGGCATCGAAGATGATGAAGTCATCATTCCCATCCCCGTCGAGATCGGCCACTTCCATCTCGGCAGGGCGGCTCCCCGCTGCTACATTCGTGGACGGGGTAAAGGTACCGTCACCATTCCCGATGAGCACGCGGAGATACCCGCCAACCTCGATCGGGAGAACGATGTCGCGATGCCCGTCGCCGTTGAAATCACCGATTTCGACCTCGAAGGGTCGTATACCGACTTCGTACCGCTGATTCCCGAAGACCTGGCCCTCACATACCTGCGCGTGCAGGTGCGAAACAGGAAACAGGTACAATGTGAGGATGGTGAGAATGATGCAAGGGCGCGATCTGCTGATCATCATGGATTACCTTATCAATGGGTCAGGCGTTCAGAACTCGAATCCTGATGATCATAAAGGCCCACCAGGAATCGTAAAGAAAAAAGCCCGGCATCCGGTCATTTTCCCGATGCAGAGCTTTCAGAGGCGCGTTCACTGAACACGCCTGATTGTAAAACGGTGCGGGTGGGATTCGAACCCACGGACCCCTTTCAGAGTCACTCGATTTCAAGTCGAGCGCCTTCAACCGCTCAGCCACCGCACCAATGGGTGAATCAGAGTCTATTCCACAACTCCGCTCGGGTCATCCAGACGCCAAAAGCTTCGATTATCGGCCCAAGAAAACAGGGTGCGATCGGGCGCGAGGATACCAGTTCACGCTTGGGTATATATCCATATACCTGTACACTGGTGGCCCACATGCGGGGGATTTTGTATGCGTTTCAACTTCATGCTGGCTGCACTGATCACCATGGTCACGAGCTGCACTTGCGCCAACGCCGGGTTCATCCGGGTCGGACCCGATCCGGACGATGACTACGCCACGATCTCGGAAGCCATCGACAACGCGGGCAGCTTCCTCACATACATCTACATCGACCCCGGCGTCTACACCGAGAATCTGGTGATTCACGACAAACAGATCAGCTTCTACGCGGCTGGCGACGGAGAGGTCATCATCGACGGCGGCTTTGCCGACCGCACCGTGTTCATCACCGGCGACAGCTTCATCGAGTTCCGCTCGATCATCATTGCCAACGGGTTCACCACCGGGCAGGGCGCTGGAGTGTATGTTGGATCCAACTGCAATGTGTATCTCTCCGATTGTCTTGTGCGGAATAACGAGGCACTGACCAACGGCGGCGGGGTCTCGGTGGTCGGCAGACTCTCCGCAACACGAACCATATTTCAACACAACTCTGCGACGATATTCGGCGGCGGGGTTCACCTGGAATCCATCTCCGATCCGGGGCTCCACGACATCACAGACTGCCAGTTCATCGACAATGACGCGGAAGATGGCGGCGGGCTCTCGATCCGTGAGCAGAGCTCCGGCCCAACCCTTCAGGGGTGTACATTCAACAACAACCTCGCGACTCGGCGGGGCGGGGCGATCGCGCTGCTCGGCAGCCCCACAAATACCGGTCGTCTCTACCCGGTCGGTTGTCTCTTTACGGAGAACGCCGCGGAGGAGCGGGGCGGGGCGATCTGGGTGTCGCAGCTCGACCGGTGCATCGCTCGCAACTGCATCTTTTCGATGAACCAGAGCACGGGCCTTGGCGGCGCGGTCAGCGTGGATACCGAGTTCACCGCGATCGCGTGCACTTTCGTGACCAACTCCGCGGACGACCCGATCGGCGAGACCTTCCATGGGCGCAACAGCGACGCCGTGATCCAGGTCTCGGGCTCGATCGTCCTGAACGACAGCCCACAGACATTCGCAGGAGACGGGGCCTTCGTGGTTGATCATTCGATCCTGACCGGCGCGGACACCACGCACCCCGATGACCCGGGCGTGTTTGATGCGGATCCCCGGTTCGTGGACCCGGACGGGCTCGATGCCGACCCGACCAACGACTTCGCACTGCGTTCGGATTCGCCGGGCATCGACGCGGGGAACGCCCAGGCGGGCGAGGGGAATCAAGCGATCTACCTGCTCAACGAGGACTTCGCGGGCAACCACCGGATCTACAACGACCCCGATACGCCGGACACCGGCCTGAACCTCTGGGGGCGTGCCATCGACATGGGCGCCCACGAGTATCACCCGCCGGATGTCGAGGTGTGCGAGGCCGACCTGAACGGCGACGGTGTGCTCAACTTCTTCGATGTGTCTGTGTTCCTCTCCAGCTTCAGCGCGGGGTGCCCATGATGCATATAGAACGATACATGCTGATCGCGGCGATGATGGTGCTCTCGATCGTCAGCGGCGTGCAGGCCGACATCGTCACCGTCGGGCCCAACGGCGAGGACTACGCGACGATCAACGATGCGATCAACGCGACCGTGGACGGCGATGAGATCATCATCTCCGCTGGGGTATACCCCGAGCAGCTGGCATTTCAGGATCAGAAACGGACGATCCGATCCGCGGGCAACGGCGAGGTCATTATCTCAGGGCAGAACGCGTACACACCGGTCCGCGCGGGCGGCGCCGAGTGCCACATCGTCCTCGATTCGATCACGATACGCGACGGGTACAGCCTGTTCACCGCAGGCGGGATATCGATCCACGGCTCCGCGTTCGTCGAGATCGTCAACTGCATCATCGAAGACAACTACGCGGGCGAACTGGGCGGCGGGATCTATTGCGAGGCAAGCGCGGTCATCCGCAACTCGGTGATCCGAAACAACATCGCGGGTGACGCGGGCGGAGGCGCCGCGACCCAGATCATTTCGGGTGAGGCACGCTTTATCGAGTGCGTGTTTGATGACAACCAGGCCGTCCACGGCGGCGGGTTCTCCTCCGCCGACATCGGCGAAGCGGTCTTCCTCGATCGTTGCCGCTTCACGGCCAATACCGCCACGCAACGCGGTGGCGCGGTCGCTGTTCTTGGTACTGTCTCCGAGCAGGCCATCCTCACCGCGCAGTCGTGCATCTTTGAGCACAACGCCGCCGACGAGCATGGCGGGGCCGTGTGGGTCACCTACAACGACATGTTCAACGCCATCGCGTGCCTCTTCGCACGCAACGAGGCACAGCTCTACGGCGCGGCCATCAGCACCGACGAATGGGTCAACGCGCTCAACTGCACCTTCGCGGACAACCGGACCGTCGCACCGGGCGTCCCCGATACCTTCAGCGGAAACCGGGCTGAGGCGTTCTTTGTAATCCGCTCAAGCATCATCACGAACGAACACACCCAGTCGTGGCGCGGGCAGGGCAACTTCGCGGTTCGCTATTCGCTGCTCCCCTCGGCCGATGATCCGGACGGGGATTTCGACAATATCCACGATGACCCGCTGTACCGTGACCCGGACGGGCTCGACGCGGACCCGGACAATGACTTCGACATCCTTGCCGGCTCACCCGTGATCGATCGCGCCAACGCGCTCGAATCATTCAACGGGATCGATTTGCTCGGCGTGCAGACCGACCTGCTCGGCCGCAACCGTCTTGTTGACGACCCGGATACGACGAACGAGGGGATCGTCATCTGGGACGGTGTCATGGACATTGGTGCCTTCGAATACAACCTCGAGCCCGCATGCGTCGCGGACTTCACCCAGGACGGCGTGCTCGACTTCTTCGATGTGTCCGCGTTCCTCACCGCGTTCAACGCGGGCTGCCCGTAAGCCCACGCGCCAATCCCGCGCCCGGGGCGTACGCGGGGCACAACCCGATCAGCACCCCGAGCATCGCCACGGACTGGGCGTTGATCTGCACGCAATCCGTCAACGACGCGAGCATCAACCCCACGATCGCCAGCATGGGCCCCATCGCGTACGGGCTCGCGCCTGGGCGGGTCCCCCACCGGTACGCGTTCACGAGCACGACCACCATCAGGACCACCCAGAGCACCCCGCCGACGATCCCGAGGGTCGCGAGGATATGTAGCGGCGCGTTGTGCGCGTGCGCCCCATACGCCTGGCTCTGCGAGGCGCACCATTCTTCGTACGCACCCGTGCCGACGCCTTGGACCGGGTGAGAGCTGAACGCGCTGATCGCTTCCTGCGCCATCCGCACGCGCCTGCCCGAGTATGAGCTGTAATCCCCCGTCTCCATCTCGCGGAGTTCGGCGCGGGTCTCGTTGATGCGGATCATGATCGAATCGCGGATCACAAACCCCGTGACCCCTACGAGCACGGCACCGATCGCGCCGACGAGCGCGATGCGTTTGAATGGGACACGCCGAACGAAGAGCATGAACGCGACACCGATCAAGCACAGCAAGAACGCGGCCCCCCATGCACCGCGGGTCCCGGTTGCCAGCACCCCGATCGCGGATATGCTCAGCCCAGCGAGCCCGACCCATCGCGTCCTGCCGGATCCCCACAACGCCGCGGGGATGTGCAATCCCATCGCCGCCACCAGGATCCCGCCACCCACGACCGGATGCCACCAACCCGCGATGCGTCCCTCGTGGTTCTCGACGAGTGATGCGATCGGTTCGATCCCGAGCCCGTTCAACGCATCGAGCACCTGCCCGAGCTGTCCCATCGCGATCCCGATGCACATCGCGCCGATCAGTATCGCCCGTTTCTCGATCAATGGGAACAGGAACCCGATCGCGAACAGCCAGCGGAGCGCCCCCATCTCCTCGATACCCTGCGCCCGATCCTCGGACCAGATCAGCCCAAGACCCATCCACGCGAGCAGCGCGATCGAAACAAGCACACTCGGCTGCCCGAATCCATGGATCCAGATCGGGAAGGTGTTGATCACCCGCACGAAGAAGAACACGAACAACGGGATCATCGCGATCTCCGTCATCGTGATCGGTCCGAAAAGGCAGATCAGACCCAGCACCCCCAGGATCAGCATCACCCGATCCCCGATCGCATCCCGACGATGCATGCGTTCAAATGCGGCGTCACAGCCCTCTCGGTCAATGTACGAACCCGTTACGAAGCCGATACACGCGCTCAAAAACCCATCTGGACGCTGGGAATCGGGGTTGGAAGCGGCTTTGGGCATCTGGTCGCGGATCTCCGGAGCAACCCGGAATCCCGGGTTCGGTATGATACAACGGGCAGAATATGCAAAAAAAGCCCGGATCGGGGAGATCCACCCGGATCAGATCCGAATACATAGATGGTAAGCATGATTATTGTGTCGGAGGCGAGTGTTTCCGGACAGGAGTAGACCCATGGACGATATCCGCAATGTGATCCAACGCGCTGCACGCCGACTGTTCCTGATCGACCTTCTCGGAACGATCGCCTTCAGCGCGTTCATCGTCCTGTGCGCCCTCGCGGGTCTGCGTATCGCGCAGAAACTCTTCCCGACATTCGAGATCGATTGGATGCTCGCCGGGCTGATCGGGCTCGGCGCAACCCTCGCGATGGCACTGATCGCCTCGCTCGTGCGCCGCCCGGACGATGATGCTGTCGCACGCACGATCGACGAAAAAGCCGGGCTGCGCGAGACCATCTCCACGGCCCTCTGCGTCGACGAGAACAACGACAACTGGTCCAAGGCCATCGTGGGCGATGCCTCCAATCGCGCCAAGCGTGTGATCATCAAGGACACCCTCCCCATCGAAGCCCCCAAACGCTCGTACCTCCCGCTGATCGCGGGCACGGTGCTGCTCGGCGTCTGGTGGATCCCCGGCACAGACCTCATGGGGCTGCTCGAACAGAAGGAACAACAGCAGGCCAACGACCGACAGATGCAGGAAGTTCGCGCCGAGGTGGAGAACACCGAAGACCTGATCGAACAGATCAAGGCAAAGACCGGCGTCGAGATGGAGGCCTTTGGCGAAGAGACCGCGCCAGAACTCACACCCGAGTCCACCGAGTTCGTTGATCCTCAGGAGATCGCACGCAGCGCGATCAAGGAGCTTACCTCGCTCTCCGACAAGCTCGAAGAACAACGCAACGGCGAGGAAGGCGCAACCTTTGACGCGATCAAGGACATGACGCGCCAGCTCAACACCCCCAAGGACGGGCCGATGACGGAGATGGCGCGTGCGATGGCACGCGGGGATTTCTCCGAAGCCAAGCAGCAACTCGAAGACCTCGCAGAAGCGATCCAGAGCGGGGAGATGAGCGAGGAACAGAAGCAGCAGGCCGCGGAACAACTCGAAGCCATGAAGCAACAGCTCGAGCAGCTCGCGGACAACCGTCAGCAGCTCGAAGAACAACTCAAGGCTGCCGGCCTGAGCGAACAGCAGGCACAGCAGATGGCAACCGACCCTGAAGCCCTCAAGAAGGCGCTTCAGGAGGCGGGCGCGAGCGAGGAGCAAGCCCAGCAACTCGCACAGGCAGCACAGGCGCAGCAGCGTGCATCCGACGCGGCATCGTCCATGGCCCAGTCCATGGGGCAGATGGCGTCCGGGATGCAACAGAACAACCCTGATTCCATGTCGCAGGGACTCGATTCCATGTCGGGGCAGCTTTCCAGTATGGAAATGATGCAGCAGGAAATGAACTCACTCGACTCCGCGATGGGTCAGTGCCAGAGCCAGCTCGCCAAGCTCGGCGAATGCTCCGGCGGCGGGCAGGGACAAGGTCAGGGATTCGGTCAGGACGCGAAGTGGGGCAACACGGGACAGTACGCCCAAGGGAACTCCCAAGGATTCGGCTCCGGTTCCGGCGGCCCGGGGCAGGGATTGGGACAGGGACCAGACGCCCAAGCGGCGGACTACATGCTCAAAAAGGAACGCGCCGAGGTAGACACAACCAACGATGGCCCGGTGATCGCATCGACGATGGTTCAGGGAACACAGATCAAGGGCGAATCCTCCGCGACCTTCTCCAACGCCGTCCAGAGCGCAACCACCCAGGCAGCTGAAGCGATCGAGACCAAACGCGTGCCCCGCAAGCACGAGAACGCGGTCCAGCACTACTTCGGGAAACTCGACAACGAGGCGAAGAAAGCAAGCGGCGAGTCTACCCCGCCACCGGCACAGGGCGAAGACGCAAAATCGGGCAACTGAATCAACCCGGGAGCATCTCATCGGTACCATGAGCCATGCAACGCATGGCTTTTTCTATTATCGGCGCGGCGCTCATCCTCATCGGGTGCGGACGCAGCGAGTCAGACTCCGAAACCACCACCGGTGAGCCCCAGCGCGTCACGCTGTACACAAGCGTCGACGACGAGTTCGCACGCATGGTCGTCGCGCAGTTCGAAGAGGAGACCGGGATTTCGGTCGATGTGCTGGGCGATACCGAAGCAACCAAAACCACAGGGCTCGTCACCCGCCTCCAGAGCGAGAAGGACAACCCGACATGCGATGTCTGGTGGGCGAGCGAGCCCATGGGCACGATCCTGCTGGCGCGTGACGGGGTGCTTGAGCCCGGCGGGATGGAGGGGACGGTCGGCGAAGATTGGCCCAACGAGTTGCACGCCCAGGATTGGTCGTGGGTCGGGACCGCGCTGCGTTCACGGGTGATCGTCTACGCGCCGGGGCGTGTGGAGGAGCCTCCGACTTCGATGCATGAGCTGATCGACCCCAAATACAAGGGGCGAATCGGCATGGCCCGCCCACAGTTCGGGACGACGCGGATCCATATGGCGTTGCTCGCGGCGAGCTGGGACCCCCAAGGGCTGGAGCAGTGGCTCGAAGCACTCAAGGCGAACGGCGTGCGCCTCTACGACGGTAACGCGTCGGTTGTGCGTGGCGTGGCGATGGGCGAGATCGATGTGGGACTCACCGATACCGATGATGTGTGGTCGGGGCAGGAGAACGGCTGGGATGTCGAGATCGCCAAGAGCGAGCGTGAGGCGATCGATATCCCACCCGCGAGCCGGTTCTATTTTCCGGTGGATCGGGTGCTGATCCCGAACACGGTTGCGGTCATCAAAGGCGCGCCCAACCCGGATCTGGCCAAGCAACTGGCGGCGTACCTCACCTCGGCGTCGGTCGAGCGATTGCTGTACGAATCAACCTCCGGGAATCTGCCCGTGAATAAAGAACTTCGCGAGGAGCTTGGGCTCCCCAGTCTGCGGGTGGGATTCGGTGGACCTTCGAAGCTGCCCGAGTATGTGGGGGCCAGTGAGCTCAATCAAGCAGCCATGGACGCGTGCGAGCGGGTCTTGGGGCCATAACCAGAACTGGGTCCGGATATCACCCAAGTCTTCGGGCTCACCCGCGCATTCGTCACATGAACCAGATCTCGTATCGCGCTTTGGCTTGCACGAGCAATGCGTGGAAGCCGGCGCGCCGATGCTTCCTGCGTGACCATACAAACGAAGAAACTCGAATGGCAGTTCAGGCCCCGCGATCGCAAATCGTTTGTCTTGGGTGTGCTGATCTTCCAAGCAGCCATACTCGTCGCGGCAGAGTTCCTCGTCGACACATGGCTGCGTCATGAACTGACCCTCGCACCCGCCGTCGCGGATCGCGTGTTTGTCTTCCGCATCTCCATCGCGTTCTGCGTGTTCCTGATGACGGGCGTCATCCTCTTCCTCGCCTCCAAACGCTACAAGGACACGCTCGAACAGGCCAACGATGAACTCGCCTGCGAGATCACTCGACAGGTCTCAAGCGGGTTATCCAAACGCAACGCACTCATCTTCGGCCTGGCCAAGCTCGCGGACTATCGCGACACGGACACGGGGGCCCACCTGGAACGCATCGGCCTCTACGCTCGCGTCATCGCGGACACCATGCGCCCGAACCATGAAGAGATCGACGCCAAATGGATCGATCGCCTCGTCCTCGCCTCGTCTCTGCACGACATCGGGAAGGTCGGCATCCCGGATTCCATCCTCCTCAAACCCGGAAGACTGACGGACGAAGAACGCGCCACCATGCAGAAGCACACCCTGATCGGCGCGGACACGCTGCTGGCGATCCGCGCCAAGCTCGGCCCGGACGAGTTCATCGATATGGGCGTCGAAATCGCGCTGCAGCACCACGAAAAATGGGACGGCACGGGCTACCCATTCGGCATCGAGCGCAACGAGATCTCACTGGCGGCACGCATCGTCGCCCTCGCGGACTTCTACGACGCCGTCACCAGCAAGCGGGTCTACAAGGACGCCATGTCGCACGAACAAGTCCGCAACATGATCTGCGATCTACGCGGTACGCACTTCGATCCTGAGGTCGTAGATGCGTTTATGGAGAACGAACGCGAGTTCAACACCATCCGGGCGCACAACCAGGAGCAGGATGTCAACTCGCTCAAGATCATGGATCTGGAGTATGTTGCTCGCCAGTTCATCGATGAGCAAACCCAGATCCGCTACGAGGCCGCGGCCTGAACATCGGGCGATATACTCTCGTATGCCCGAAACCACGACACCGCCGCTATCTTCGCTCATTCAGGATCAGGTCAACGAGATCACCGAGATCCGGCGTGACCTGCACGCGCACCCCGAGATCCTCTTCACGGAAGAACGCACCTCACGCGTGGTTCAGGAAGAGCTCGGGAAACTCGGGATCGTCCACAAGACCCACATGGGCGGGCGTGAACCCAACACCGGCTTCGGGGTCGTCGCACACATCCCCGCAACCGTCGACAACCCAGGCGATTGCATCGGTCTCCGCGCCGACATGGATGCGCTGCCCATCCCGGAAGAAAGCGACATCGAACACAAATCCACCGTCCCCGGCAAGATGCACGCCTGCGGGCATGACGGGCACACGAGCATCCTCATCGGGGTCGCCCGCGTCCTGATGCAGCTCGAGCACCGCCCCAACCCCGTTACGCTGGTCTTCCAGCCCGCAGAAGAAGGCGGCGGCGGCGGCGACAAGATGTGCCGCGACGGTGCACTCGACGGCGATGAAGCAAACGGGTTCGGGCCTCCGATCGCCCGCATGTACGGGCTCCACGGCTGGCCTGATTTCCCGCTGGGCACCGTCGCGACCAAGAAAGGCCCGCTGCTCGCCGCGACGGATACCTTCGATATCACCATCAAGGGCGTCCAGGGGCACGCCGCATACCCCCACCTGTGCGTCGACCCGGTCGTCGCCTCGTCGCACATCATCACCATGGCCCAGTCCATCGTGTCCCGAACCACGCGCCCCACAGATTCCGTCGTGGTCACCTTCGGGTCGGTCCATGCGGGCAGCGCGTACAATGTCATCCCCGAGACCTGCACCCTCAAGGGCACGGTCCGGACCCTCGACATGGACACCCGCGCCACGACCAAGACCCGGTTCTTCGAGATCGTCGAGCAGGGCGCCAGGGCCATGGGGTGCGAAGCGTCGATCCAGTGGAACGACGGGTACCCAGTGACCAAGAACGACGATGCCGAAGCCGAACGAATCGCGCAAGTCGCTGAAGAGGCAGAGCTTGCAAACGATTTCCAATGGGTTCCTGAGCCGGGAATGGGCGGCGAGGACTTCTCGTATTACGCCCTTCGGGTCCCATCATGCTTCTATCTGATCGGGCTGAGCGAGCCGGGTCGGGACCCGTATCCGGGTCTCCATACGCCGGGCTTTGACTTCAATGACAAGGCGATTCCGATCGGTATGGAGATGATGTGCCGATTGGCGCTATCGTAAAGGGCATTTCTTGCCGATGAACCCGTGAACTCCCCCACGGTTTCGTGGGTATATTGTTCATGCATCCCGTGTTGGGAACCGATGGAGTGAGTATGAATCGCACAGCGAAGAATATCGTGAAAACCACCCTTCTCGTCGCCGCCGGTGCGGTGCTGACCTTTTCCAGCGGCTGCCGCGTTGAGCGGACCACCGGTCAGCGTCACCAGGCGCGTGCGATCAGCACCATCCTCGATGCCGAGTCGATGCGTCTGAATCAGGAACCCCTGAGCGAGACGACCCTCGAGGACTACGCTCGACTGAACGCCATGTACCAGGACCTGCTGCACGCCGCGATCCGCTCTGGCGAAGCCGAGCCCCTGAGCGTCCAGGAAGCCGAAGACCTCCTCCGCGTGGTCGCATCGGAAGCCCGCATGCTCCCGGCCTACCAGACCTGGTCGCCCGAAGCCCAGAAGAACTTCGAAGAGAACTTCTGGCGTTTCCGCCTCAAGAAGTGGCAGCAGTGGCGCGGCCCGGACTACATCTACGAGTAAATCGTGGGTACCCAACCGAACCAATCAAACGACCGACCTCGTCAGGGGTCGGTTTTTTCTCGCTTGAAGCAGTTCGTGTTTCGAGGGTACTTTCCGCCCAAGGACTACCACAAGTATGTGATACATCCGACTCTCACTGGATTCGAAGTACAATCCCAGTCCAAGCCACTCTGGACAGTCGATTGGGAGAGCGTAGATCGAGTTGTCGCCTTCAAGCTTGATCGAGTGACTACCGACACGGTGTGCCTCGGCTTCCAACTCGCAGGGTATTCAGACCGAGTATGGTGCATCAAAGAAGACTGGGACAGGTTTCATGAACTCAAAGAAGCTCTTGAGGCTCACACCGATGGTGCCTGGCCAGGTATGTGGGGAGCTGTGATTCAATCACCATTCCTGCTCAACTGGACTGAGGTTTGGGAACGCGATAACGCCCCCAAGCTCAAGGAGAACCCCACGCTCATTTGGAACTCTGCACCAGCTGCGTCAGATCCAACCGAGTGAATCACGCGAATACAATCATCCGTGGCTGACGATCCAGATACGCCATTTCTTGACGAAGAACGAACCAGCTCAATCCTGCTATCGGAGTATTCACGACCGCCAGATGTGATTCAGTGGATCTGTGGTAAACCGGTCACACGACAAGCATGACCCTCTCAGTCCGGAACAGAGTTGGTCATGCGAACTTCACGATGAAATGAGAATACGCAGTTATCAAGTTGGGACACATTTGCCGCCCCTGTACCCTCGCAGTACACTTCATAAATGAACGACTCGGCATCCCAATCCCCATCCTCCGACAACCCTGACGCACCATCAACCAAGAAAAGAAAACGCTCCTTATGGAGAGGATTCTGGCTGACTTTCCTCGTTGCTTCACTCGCGTATGCATGGTACAGCTTCTATGTCCCTTCCAACGATGTTGCCTGGGCTGGCAACTTCACCTTGGCTCAGCAACGAGCAGCGGACTCAGACAAACCAATCATCCTGTATTTCACCGGCGAATGGTGTGTTCCATGCCGCATCATGAAACGACAGGTGTGGGCTGATCAAGAGGTCACCGCATTGGTCAATGATCAGTTCATCCCCGTAGCACTCGATGTCGATGATCCTGAAAACGCTGACCTCATGGAACGCTACAACATCGTCGGCCCGCCAGTCATAATTGTGACCGATATAGAGGGGAATGCGCTGCGATGGCGAGTAGGGGGAATGAGTAAGGCCGATTTTCTCGAGTTACTCAATCCATCGAATCCTGAATAAACAGCACACTGTTGCAGCTTCTCTCTCGGTGCCCCAGCTACCTGTTTCAAGCCCATATTCCTTCAAAGGAAGAATGCATTTGCAAAGGCTTTGGCGAACTCAGATGAAGAATCTACGATCCTGACAGCGGGGCTCGGCTTCGCGGCATGGAATTTGTAGCTTTTCTTTGCGATGCATGGCCACCGGATCGACAGGAAGGTTTTCATGCGACTGTTCCTTTCGTGTGGGATCTGATCGGGACTTCGAGACGAATACAATCATCCGTGGCTGATGATCCAGATACGCCATTTCTTGATGAAGAGGGCTTTGCACCGGCTTCCGACCCACCGCCCTGGGGAACGGAGACCAAGGTGGCGCGGTTGCTGCGCCTTCGCAACGAGGCCCGCCAGCTCCCGCCCAAGCCCGGCGTGTACCTGATGAAGAACCACAAGGGGTCCGTCCTCTATGTGGGCAAAGCGACCAAGCTCTGCGATCGGGTGTCATCGTACTTCATACCGTCGACGGACCTCGGGCCGCGCAAGAACATGATGCTCGACGAGGTGCACTCGTTCGATATCTACATCACCGATACCGCGTGGGAGGCGCTGCTCGCGGAGAATCGGCTGATCAAGGACATCAACCCGCCGTACAATGTCGCGCAGAAGGACGATCGCACCTACCCATACCTGATCGTCACGATGCGCGAGGACTTCCCGCGCGTGTTCGTCACCCGCAACCCCACGGGGATCAAAGCGGACGGCACAAAGGACCCGCGATTCAACGGCGCGACGATCCTCGGCCCGTTCACCTCGCCCAGCGCCCTCTACACCGCGCTCGATGCGCTCCAGGGCGTGTTCAAGTTCCGAACATGCTCGCTCGACATCATCGCCGACGACCCGAAGAACCGGTTCTTCCGCCCGTGCCTGCTCAAAGCGATCGGCAAGTGCACCGCGCCGTGCAACAACTCGATCGGGCGCGACGAGTACCGCGAGGACATCGCACGACTCGTGCGGTTCTTCAAGAGCAAACGCACCACCGTCGTCAAAGAACTGACAGACGAGATGAAGCAGGCGTCGATGGAACTGGACTTTGAGAAGGCCGCGGTGCTGCGCGATCAGGTCGAAGCGATCCAGCGCCTCGACGAGCGCGCATCGACAAGCGATCAGTGGCAGCCGGAGACCGAGATCGGGTACATCGATCCCAAGAAGGGGTGCGAGAGTCTCGCGCGGGCGCTGGGGATCGATAAGGGGATCCGGTGCGTCGAGGGGTTCGACATCGCGCACCTGCAGGGCAACGAGACCGTCGCGTCAAAGGTCTGCTTCATCGACGGACGCCCGTTCAAGCAGGAGTACCGGCGCTACCGGATCAAGACCGTGGCGAACCTGCCCGGCGGTCGCGCCAACGACGACTACGCCTCGATGCGCGAGGTGATCAGCCGCCGGTACCGCAACGCGGGCGAGGGCAACGAGCTCTACCCCGATGTCATCATGATCGACGGCGGGCTCGGACAACTCCACGCCGCGCTCGAAGCCTTCGAGCAACTCGAGATCAAACCCCCGATGGTGGTCTCGCTCGCGAAGAAGGAAGAACTGATCTACCAGCAGGGAAGCAAGGAGCCGATCCGGCTCGGACGCAACAACCCGGGCCTGCGCCTCCTGCAACAGGTCCGCGATGAGGCGCACCGGTTCGCGCAGCATTACCACCACATCCTGAGGCGGAAGAAGACGCTGGGGGAGTGAAGAAGGGATTGGCCATCAGCCACTGGCCACGAGGGAAGAGTGATTGCGATGGATGGCCCGATGGAACCCGCAGGGTTCCTTCGGGAACGCATACCCTCGAACCCTGATCCCGAAGGAGACTGCGTCTCCATCGGGCCACCCGGAGCTTTCAGAACTTGGGTGCCACTACTCGCGGCGCAGCCGCGCAGTAGTGTCTTCCGAAGTCCGAAGAGCACTACTGCGCCTCTTCGAGGCGAGTAGTGGCACCCTGCAGACTACGGCTCGGTATCTTCGCGTGAAACACGCCGCCCGATCGGGACCGCGTTCGTCAGATCGATCTTCTCTGCGAACTCTTTATCACTCAGCCCGCGGACCGAGCCGCCCCAGAACGCGACGAACGTCTTCTCCTCATGCAGATGCTGCTCCTCGACAAGGAACGGGATCTTCCTGAGCTTACGATCGTCCAATCCCATCGGGAGCTGATGATCCTCCCACGGGATCGGCAGAATGAAAAACTGGCTGTCGTATTCTGGGAAATAGACAGGGTCCTCTGCGCCGACACCCAGAAACGGATCCACGAACTCGTGCCACCGCTCGGGTGGAATGAGCTGACCATCATGCTCCGCGACATAGTTGCGCATCACCGTGACGATTGATCGCATATTTGACTGGCGTTTGAGCTGCATCGAGTTGATGCGCTTCGTGCCGAGGAACGGTAGTATCAGCACGAAGCATGCGACAACCGATCCCATCCCGATGAAAATCAGTACCTCTTTGCCATACACCGTATCGATCGGCTTCCAGCGCATCACGGCTCCCGCTTCTTCAACCAGTTGTCCGTCCCGAACTCGCACGCGAGGCACACGGACTGCTCAACATCGATGATCGCTTCGATCTCCTCGTTCGTGAGAAACCGCACGCTCCCGTCCCAGAACGCGACGGAGGTGCCGTCGGGGTTGAGATCGACCCGCTCGTGGAGCAGGGGGATCTGTGCGAGTTCTTCCTGCGTGATGTCTTCAGGGATCCGACGATCCGGCCAGGGGATGGGGACGATCCAGACGAGATCCTGAGTCTCTTCGGGTCCGAACAAGGGCTCGGGCCAGACTTGGTTCGTTTCCATGAGCGCTTCGCCGTACTGGCTGGGGTCTCGGAACACTCCGTCTTGGAAAAATGCTGGACCATGTAGAACGCTCGACACAACCGTGCGCATGCTTGCTTGGCGATAGACAATCTCGCGTTCGCGGTCCTTCTCCGGGATCCGAACAAAGACAAGCCACGACACAACAACCGCGACAATCACACAATCGATCGCGATTAGGATCACCCACTTCTTCATGCGGACCTATCCGATCAATGATGTGCTTCGGTTCCTCACTCCTCCACGCGCACGCACTTCATCTCGGCGCCGTTCTGGAAGAGCGTGACGCTCGATGCGACCCCGCCCTCGTCATCGAACGCAAACTGCAACTCCGCGGGCACGGCGCTGTAGCGGAAGCGATCATTGCCCGATTTGTCCACGCGGTAGGCGTTCTGGTTCGTCACGCGGGCGTAGAGCAGGTTGTGGGCGCTGGTGAAGGTGATGTCGAACCCCCACTCGGATCGGTAGACGCCGACGAGGCGTTCGAGGTACGCGTCGTCGAGGCGTTCGGGCGCTTCGAGTTGCATCGGGTCGGGGTTCATCCCGATCAGTTCCTGCAGGAGCTTGGCGCCCGCGTTGGTCGTCGCGTGCGTCGCGCCGTTGGCGAGGACAACGACAGCGATATCGAACGCGTGATTGATCCCCATGTACGACGAGTACCCGCCCGTCTGCCCGTTGTGCCAATAGGTGCTCCCGTCCATCGCGAGCATCCACCCGAACGCGACCTTGCCGTACCCCGTGTCGAACATCGTCTCGCGCGCGTTCGTCAATGACTCGTAGATCTCCAATGAGTCCTCGTTGGTCTCGCGCAGGTTCTCCATCGCGAAGGTGATGAGCTCGGGCGCTGTCGCGGACCAGAGCCCCGCGGGCGCGATCGGGTTGGAGTCGCCCCAGCGTTTGACCGTCAGCCCGCCGTTGGTCGGCGGCGCGAGACGCGCAAGCTGATCATCGTTGAGCTCGATCGAGATGCTGGTCAGGCCCAGCGGCTTGAAGATCCGCTCCTTCACGAGCGCCTCGTACTCCCCGCCCGCGTTCCGCGCGAGGACGGTGCCGAGCGTGCCGACGCCAAAGTTCGAATACTCGAACCCCGTGCCCGGTTCACGATTCAGAGGCATCTCCGCATGGGCTGCATACATCAACTCCTCGGTGTACCCGTGGAAGGGTTGATCCGGATCGCTCGGCGACAGGTTCACCGGAATCGTCCCCCACCCCGATGTGTGCGTCGTCAGGTGCCAGAGCTCGATCTCGGTCCCGTCCGCGCCCTTGATAACCTCGATCCCCTCGGGGACGAGTTCCTGGAGCTTGGTGTGCTTGGTGACCTCGCCGCGTCGGATCGCGTCCGCGAAGAACACGCCGGTGATGACCTTGCCGATCGAACCGATCTCGTAGACCGTGTTCGTGTCGGGCGCTTGTTCAACATCGTAGTTCAGCGTCCCGATCGAATGGAAAGTCAGCTTGTCGTCGTGGTACAACCCCACCATCGCGCCGGGGATGAGCACCGCATCAATCAGCGGCTGAACATGCTTCTGCACGATCGCATCGCGATCGATCGCCTGATCCTGAGCAACAACAACGGACGAAGAAAGAACAGCCGCGAGGGCAATGGTGTGTGTGCGCATGCACGATGATACCGCTCCACACCCACTGCGATGCAGGTTTATTCGTTGATCATCCGCTCGATGAGTTCCTCGAACCGCTCGCGCTGGTGCGTATACGCGTCGCCCGTCGCGGGCCCGGAGAACCCGGAGTACACCGCCTGCACCTCGTTGCGCTCGTTGAGGAAGATCAGGGTCGGGTACGAACGGACCTTGTCGAGGAACCCGAGCGTCTCGGTGGCCTTGGCCTTGTCGCTCAGCCCCGCGATCAGGATCTCCCAGTCCGACCCGATGTGCGCGTGGTGACGCTGCACCTGCTGCGATGAACGCTCAAAGTCCTCCGTCACCTCGAACGCGAGCCCGACGATGCCCAGGTCGTCGCCGTACTTTTCTTTGAGTGAAACCAGCTCGCGCGAAGCGTCGGCGCAGTTGGGGCACCATGTGCCGAAGATCTCGATGACGCGGGCCTTGGCGTTGGTGGCGTCGAGCGTATCGAGCACGCGCGTGGGGGTCCCATCGATGTCCTTGAACACCGCGTCCGCGAGCGCCCGCTCATCGGTAATCGTCGTCTGCTCGAACGCGTCGGGGAGGGTGGCGTCATCGTCTCGGACAGCCGTCCATGTCTCGTGGTGCCAGTTGCCGGACCAGAAGTCGCCCTTGATCGTGCCGACGTCTTGCATCTCCGCGTGGAAGAGGAAGGCGTGCGCGCCGTCGAAGGTGGAGAGACGCATCAGGTCGCCATCGACGCGCCCAGCGAGGAAGCGGTAATCGCCGGTGGTGGTAAGGAAGGTGCCCGATGCGATCTGATCGGCATCGACCGTAAATGTCCCGATGGCGAGCTCATCGCTGGATTCAAAGTCAACCGACCAACGACCGGCAAAGTTCGCGGGCTCGCCCGCGCCGGCGATTGGATCGAACCGATCATCTGGAGATCTGATTGACTTCGCGACGAGCGGGACTTCATATACCTCTTCACCACGAACTTTCGACCACGTCCCTCGTCCCAAAAAATGCTGAGGTAGTAATGAAGGGCGCGTGCAATCACCGCTACCGAAGGCACGGATGACTGAATCATACGCCTCAAAAGAAATCTCACATCTCGCTGGGCCTGCGATGCCACCAAATGCTGTTGGAAGCAATCGAACAGGAATTGATTCCGAGCCATTGACGATTTCCTGATCGTGCTTGCAGTAGTCACGGATCAGATGCGAGGGCCCCGTGTAGATAAACGGCAATGGTCCGCCGTCTGTCTCAAGCTCAACCCGAAGAAAACTGACGGGATGCTCATCTGCCCATTCCTCTGCTGCCTGCCAGCTCTCATCAATTTCAGGATTGAGCACAAAAGAGGTGAGCGAGACGATCAAGAGCGAGGTAAGCATAAGTCATTATACTGCTGATACTCGTTAGAGTTCGTTCACACCCTCACCCCCACCGCCACCCCCTCACGCAGCGGCACACAGAACGCATCAAAGTCCTCATCCCGCGTGATCAGATCATTCAGCGCCGCCGCCCCGTCGCGATCGAGGTTGTGCCCGCTGGGATCATCAATCCACCAATCGCCCCCGCCCAGCGCGTTGTCGGCGATCAACAACCCACCCCTGCGCAGCAACCGCTTGCTCGCGGGGAAGTAGTCCGGGTACTCGCTCTTGATCGCATCAAGAAACACCGCGTCCACAGAACCATCGCCCAGATCCTCAATCAGGCAAGGCAATGCATCGAGCCCGGTGCTCTCGATGATCGTCACCTTGTGCGCGATGCCCGCCCGCTCGAACCCCTCGCGGGTGATGCGTGCGTGGAGCTCATTGGGCTCGATCGCGTAGACCATGCCGTCGTCCGGGAGGGCGCGGGCCATCCATGTCGTGGAGTACCCCGCGAGGGTCCCGACCTCAACCACCGTCTTCGCGTCGATCATCTTGAGCAGCACCCGCAGCATCCGCCCCACGCTGGGCGAAACCGCGATATCGGGCACGCCGTTCTCGATCGCCCCGGGCATCAGATCGATCAGGTGCTGATCCTCCATCCCAAAGGTGGCATCGAGGTACTCGGCGGTGTTCTTCCAACGCTTTGGGGTCATATCCATACAAGGACAATAGGACCCGGATGCTCTACCATCCCCCATGCCATGTACGACGCTGTGCTTTCCACGACCGATGAGATCCTCTACGGGCGGATTGAGATTAGCTGCTTCTCAAAGCCCAACTGCCGCACCGGTTCATCTTGAGCCATGCTCCGATCGAACTCACAAAACACACATGCCACAAATCCATAATTAACTAATACATACAACCGAACCACACAAAATGCCTACAAATTGCGCCACGAATAGCTTGCTGAGACTCCATCAAACAGTACAGTACAGAGTATGAAAAATACACTTAATCTAATCGTGTTCACAATTTTAGTATGTGTTACATCCGTTTCATACGCCCAAGACGAAACTGGCACCAACGAGTGATTCTCGGTCGAGCAAGGCGATTGGACTTTTTATCCAGGATTCAGGGCTGACCGCACAATTTCAGGGATAGTCGCGATCGCGACTCCTGACAGCGTGAATGACAATAATTATTCCATGGTCTATTTCGAGCACCAAGGTGACGACACCTGGTCGTCGTGGGGGTGGAAACAAGCGCCTGTCGTCGATGCGGTTCTTTTTGCACGCGAACGCGATGCAGACGCATTTGAGACCGACTCTCCTTGGAAGGACGACCCCAGACTCACTCAAACAGATTATCTTTCTGCGTTGCCAACTGAACTGGTCAAGGGCTTCGAAATAGGTGACCCTATCCGAGTAGCTCTCGATTCCTTGAATGCAGATGCTCTAACCGTTGAAACCCTGGCCGATGCAAACTATCAAGTGGCACCATCGCTCTCTGCTTCACAGTATGGAGATTCTATGCTGACGAGCTCAGCAGATGACGACTGCTTAAGAGCTACTTTGGGGAGTGATGACGACCCAACGCTGGACCAGTTTCTATCGTACGTGCTCTATGTATCACACGAATGGAGCCGCACAACCGGCCGGGGCACACCCCCGAGCTACGACCCAAATGGTGCCGCTTGGGATGTTGGAAAAGCTATTCTCGCCTGTTGGCCATGCCGAGGGTGCACATCGACAACGACCTCAACATGGACAGTTACTGTCACGAGACCAGTCATCTTGTTTGTCACCTGGTGCCAGTATTCCTACACTATAACTTACACAACCGTCCGCACTGGACAGACACTTTTCTGCAACCCTTGCACAAACACCACACGGACTTGTACCGAAACGGTTGTACTGCCTGTGCTCTCTAATGGAAGTTGCTTACCCGCGATAGGACCGTTGTTTGGATGCTGACTCTCGAGTAAGTGTTCGTGCTTCAACCCCACTTCGTGTTGGGCTGACTATCTCAGCTCTGGGTCTGCTGCTTGGCTCAACGCCAATCGCACATGCCCTTGCGATTATCTGGGATCGAGCCGGGTATCTGTTAAACCAGATACCCGGGCTCGGCCCATTGACCGACCCGGGATCAAGACTCCGAGTACACATGACCGGAGAGATTGCCCATACGATCTCTCCGATACATTTGATCCTGAGCGGCTGCGCAACCACCCTCCTCGTGATCTTGATCAACGCCCGGTTCATTCATCGCACAAAGACTCATTTCCATGACAAACTCCAACGAATCTTCGTTCACGAACCGATTGCTTTATCGCTTCTGATACTTTGCATGCTTTCAGTGATCGCTCGTGCCTCACTCGAATCCGCTGGAGCTCATGCGTGGAATGCCCAATCGGGTGAGTCGTATACCAACCCCCTCCCGTTCAGCGTCGGCCCCGCAGCAATGCTGTTGCACCTCTTCGGGCTCCTTCTTGTTGCGAGAATCATCGCGCAGCTCGTGCTTTCCGCTCTCATCACCCGCCCGCTTATCGCGAATAACACGCTTGTGCCTAGCTGCCCAAAGTGTGGTTACCCAACATCCGATCACCTTACGGATGTTTGCCCGGAATGTGGGAAAGCGGGTCTTCATGGCGCATGGTCCATCCTCTATGTTTTCAGACCCAATCCTCGCAACAGGATTCGAGTGCTCGTGTTTCGTTCATCGATCGCCGTTGCCCTGTATTCAGCTCCGGCATGGTGGTTCATCTTCCTATCCGCGTTTCAGACGCCGCTTCGCCTCTTTGTGATGCCATTCGAATGGCTCGCATTCATCCCCTGGTGGATCTTTCACTGGATCCTCTGATCCAGTGTCCCTTGCTCCTACCATCTCCCATGCCCCAGACCACGGACCATACCCACTCCGACGACGCTGTGTTTTCCCCGATTGACGAGATCCTCGACGAGCTCCGCAACGGACGCATGGTCATCCTCACCGACGACGAGGACCGGGAGAACGAGGGCGACATCGTCCTCCCCGCACAGTTCATCACGCCCGAGGCCGTCACCTTCATGCTCTCCGTCGCGCGGGGCTACATGTGCCTGTCACTCACCGAGTCCGATTGCGATCGCCTCGGGCTCGAGCCCCAATCCTCCGTGAACACCTCAGTCCGCGGCACGCCCTTCACCGTCTCGATCGACGGCCACCCCAAGCACGGGTTCACCACCGGCGTCTCCGCCCAAGAACGAGCCAAAACCATCCAGCTCGCCATCGACCCCAACTCCAAACCCGAGGACTTCGTCAAGCCCGGGCACATCAACCCGCTCCGCTCACGCGACGGCGGCGTGCTCGTCCGCATCGGCCAGACCGAGGGCTCGCTCGACCTGTGCCGACTCGCCGGGCTCCACCCCTCCGCCATCATCATCGAGATCATGCGCGACGACGGCGAGATGGCCCGCGTCCCCGATCTCGTCGCGCTCTGCAAAGAGCACAACATCAAGATGTGCTCCGTGAAACAAATCATCGAGCACCGCCTCGCCGAGGCCTCGCTCATCTCCCGCATCGACCCCATCGAGGGCACCAAGGTCAACACGCCCTACGGCGAGTTCAACCTCATCGCCTTCCGCTCCGTCGTCGATCCCATGCCCCACCTCGCGCTCACCGTCGGCGACATCGGCAAGCTCGACAACTCCCGCAACCCCATCGAAACCACCGACCCCACACTCGTCCGCGTCCACCGGCGCGACCTGCTCGGCGACATCTTCGATGATCTGGGATCGGGATCCGACGACACCACCTCAACGGGGCACCTGCTCCGCGAGTCCATGAAGATGATCCAGGAAGAAGGACGCGGCGCCATCGTCTACCTCCGCCCCCACGGCGTCGGCGACGCCCTCTCCCAGCGTCTCTCCCGCCCCTTCGATCACGACACAGAAGACAAGCCCATCCAATCGATCTCCCCCGCGATGCTGGAGATCGGCACCGGCTCGCAGATCCTGCGTGCACTCGGGGTCCACAACCTCAAACTGATCACCAACTCCAACACGCCCTACCCGCAGCTCGAAGCCTTCGGGCTGAGCATCACCCAGCGCGTGCCGGTCGGGAAGTAATCGCCCCTACGGACACCCCGCAAGGTAGTCCTCAAGAAACCCCGACACATCAAAGAAGTTCCACGCACCGTCGCCGTTCCAATCGGCTGCGAGACCTCGGGCCTGAAAAATAGCGAGGAAGGCCGAAACATCCATGTAATCCAGGCCGCCGCTGAGGTACAGATCCGGGAGGCAGTAGCTCACGCAACGCTCGTGAAGCACATTCAGGGTGTAAAGGGACGAATGCACGAAAACCAGCTCATCCTGTCCGTCTTCGGTCAGATCACCGGCTGCGAACAAACCCGAGCCGAGCCCCACACCGATTCCTGAGTTGCTTGGAACAAGACGCCCCGTGGAATCATTCAGGAAAATCTCTTCAGGCACGCTTATGCCTGAATAGTTACCGATCCAGGCAAGGACATCGAGATCGCCGTCCTGATCCCGATCAAACAGGCGTAGATCGAGTTCGGTATCGAGCTCAGGATCGACACCGGAGTCCCACCGGCTGTACTCAACGAACTCACCCCCGTTCTTTGCAATCAAAGTGCGCAGGTACAGATTCTCACTGCTATTTATATAACCCAGCACGACCACATCACTCAGCCCGTCCTGATTGAGGTCGGCCACTCGGATCATTTGCGGGTCGTGGAGCAACTCCACACCCACTGCCGGCAGGAAGAACCCAAATCCCTGTCCGTTGTTGGGGAGCACAGCGATCGATTGCCCCTGGTCGGACCCGCCGTTGCGCGTGCCCGCGGTGACGATATCGAGAAAACCGTCACCATTGACATCACCAAGCTCGAGCTGCAGCGCGGTGTTCAGCGTGGAGTATTGGATGGGTGGGAGGAAAGCCCGCCCGCCAAGCCCCAATGAGACACCCACACGCTGCGATCCCGACTGGTACGCAAAGACGAGATCGGGCGTAGAGTTATTGTTGAGGTCCCCGATCTCGACGCCACTCGGCCTTGGACCGGTTTGAAGCTCATCGATCTGTACGAACACGCCGTGCCCATCGTTGTACAAGATCGTCGCTACATCTTCAAAGGTGCTGATCAGAACAATGTCTACCGCTCCGTCGGCGTCAACATCACCAACCGCCACCTCATTTGGGTAGCGATCGAACGGATAAAACTGTCTCGGCTCAAAGGCGCCCCCGCCTGCTCCCAAGAACACAACCAAAGCCCGCTGAGATGGTCTCACCGCAACGATGTCAAGCAGACCATCGTTGTTCAGATCAACGAGTTCAACGGCATTCGTGCTCCCGTTGATTTGGACGGAAGCCGAGCGGAGACTCTCTCCACCCTCGTTGATCACAACCTGGTGACCTGTGTGACGCACAACGAAATCAGGATCACCGTCGCCCTGAAGGTCCGTGACGAGCCCACTCTTGAAGTGCGTGCTGCGCCCCGCGAGCGGCGTATACATGGTTTCAACAAATGATCCGTCCGAAGCCAACTGAACGCTGCGCGCCCCTCCGAAGCTGTCGATCACACCGACCTCGTCGATCCCATCGGAGTTGAAGTCGCCCACCCCGACCATTTCGATCCCATCAGTAACGCGCGCACTCGCGGCATAGGGCGGCTCAGGCATACCTGAAAACATGTAGGTGCCGCCATCATAAGCCACCACAAAGTCGGGGTATTCGTCCCCGTTCGCGTCTAACCGATGCATCGTGTGGATGCTCCGACCGAACTCGGTGTCCCCGACACCGGTCCACATGCCCGGCCCATCGTTGCGGAAGATCCGCACATACAGCCCCCCGGCCCCAAAGAGATCCAGATCACCATCAAGATCAAGATCGACCAGTCTCACATAGACCACAGAACCAGAGACCTGATCAACAACGCGTTGCAGCGAGCCGTCCTCTTGAGCGATGTAAGTCACAATCGCACCGGTCCTTGAGCCCACGAAGTCGGTGTCCCCATCGTCGTCGATGTCACCAAATGAACCCCAGCTGACATTCTGGCCGGAGGCAGAATGGTCGGCCAACTGCTCGATCTCGAAACCAAGCGGGCCCACATCCGTCAACCGGAAGACCCCGCTTCTTGAGCCAACCGCCAGCAGGTCCATGACGCCGTCGCCAGTCAGATCCTCCGCGTGGAAGATATTCATCTGCGGCACGACCTGCACTCCGAATGGCAGAGAAAAGCCAGCGTCCCCATCATTGCACAGCAGGACCAAGCCGGTCTGGTCGTCCTCAACCGTGATGTAGAGCAAGTCGGTGTCGCCATCGCCCTCGAGATCGAAGCCCAACCTGAAGTAAGCCTTGTTGATCGAGCCGTAACTGATCGATTCTCCAGATCGCAGCTCAGCATGCTCATTGCTGTGGACCACCCGAAAGAATCCACCCTCAAGTGCTCGGGGGATCATCTCAGGATACGGGTCGCTGTCGAGCTCAAGAGCAAGCTCGGCCGGGTCGACCAAGAAATCGTATTGCCCCATACGCAGGAACTCCCCGCAAGCCGCGCCCACAGGAGCAGCGGTCGCGTGGGTACAACTCAGAGCCCACACGCCCAACAAGATCATCAAAGATCGAATCCCACTCATTACATCTACACCTTCAAAGCAACGGATAAAAATGCCCAATCAAATGCCATCCCAGCATACAGACCCGAATCCAGAATCAAAGCCGATTCTGCCAAATCCACCGGATCAAGGGCACCCCGCAAGGTAGTCCTCAAGGAACCCCGACACATCAAAGAAGTTCCACGCGCCGTCAGAGTTCCAATCCGCGTAGGGGCCTGCCTGGAGATACTCCGCGAGGAACCCGGACACATCGAAGAAGTTGAGCGAGCCGTCGCCGTTGATATCAGCGGGGCACACACCGCACAACGCGGCGGTATCCACGACAGCGATCGCGTCATCGCTGTCCGAGACAAAGGCCAGGTCGCCGATCATCCTGACCCGCGTTAACGCAGGCCTCGAGCCGAGCGTGGTCAATCGCAGCCGGTCATCACTCGGCAGGGCAAGATCAAACACCATCAGGCCGCAGTCTGTATCCACCACGATGGTGTCTGAAAAACGATCCATCGACTGGGCATCACAGCCCGTATGAAGCGAAAGTACAAGCTCAGGCGCGCCAGGATCGCGCACATCGTACCCGTCGATGCGCTCATCATCGGCTGCAACATACAGAATCGAATCTTCAATATGCACCGGGTACGCCGAGTCGATCGACTCAATCTCACCGATCAGCTCAGGCAGCGCGGGATCCGAGATGTCGTAGACATAGGTGCCGCGAGATGATGAGACGAGATAGAGCCGATCACCCTCGAGATGCAACCAGGAGTATCCGAGGGTACGGTTCTCGTAGAACACCTGCGTCATGGCCTGCGGATCGCGAGCATCGATAACTCGCAGCCCGAACTTCGTCACGAACGCGTACCCATCCCTGACCTTGACATCCCCGAGCGCACCAAGCTCATCGAAATAGCCGAGCTCGACCGGATCTGCGGTATCCGAGATGTCGTGCACACGCAGCCCGCCTCGCGAGACATACAGGCTATCCCCTTCTACATCCGCACCGTCAATCACCGGTGCGAAGGAGAGCTCGCTCACGGCAGGACCAATCCAACCGTGGGTGTCATAGTTCGCGATCCGCACGCGCTGCGGCGCCACAGCGACAACAAGACCATCCTTCATATACTCGATCTCACCCAACGATGATGCATACCGAAGGATCTCATTGCCCGTTCGCCGCATCGAGATTGCCCCGAGCCCACGATCCAGATCCGCGTAATACAGCGTATCGCCGTACGCATCGATCCATCCCGTGTGATGCGCCGACCCGAAGCTTCGCGTCTGGGACAACTGCCCCTGCGCATTGAACTCGAACCTGAAGATCCCGTGATCGCGCACGCTCACGATAACGCCCGATCCATCATCGATCATCCCCTCGGATTGATCCGGCAGCGCGCACGAACCCGCCAGCGTAAGCTCCTGCCCCTGAATAGCGAAGTGATTGATCGCCGCATGCGTTGTCACGATCAGCTCATCACCCAGGAATGCAAGTTGCGTCGGGCGATCGAGCACGAGCCCATCACCGATCATGGTCGGCTCACTCGGATCAGACAAATCGAAGACCTGAAGCTCATAAGCCCGAGTCAATACCGCGAGCGTATTCCCCCGCTTCTTCGCAGCGAGCAGCGATCCATCGACCTGCACGGTCGAATAAATCGGCGGGTAGACACCCTGAGCGGTATCGTACACCCAGACCGAATCGTCTGACCAGGCCACGACAAGATACCCATCGTCCATCGCGATCGAGATCGGACCGCCGGGGGGAGCTGCCAGCGCCCCCTGCCAGACCGGGTGCTCTGGATCCGTGAAATCCACGATGACCACGCTCCCCGGGCTCGCATCAAACGCGGCATACACGATGCCCCCGTCCGCCACCGCGTCAAAGCAGTACCCGAAACCTATGTACTGCCCCGCTTCCTCAAGCAGACCATCACCGAGCATCCGGTATCCCTGTAGATGACCATCGCTCCTCGCCGCATACACCATGCCCGCGCCGACAGCCCCGCCAACGACCTCAGGATAAAACTCAAGCGTTGCGAGGTCATACGCTGAGTCACAAGGCCCGCTCGTCGCCTGGGCGTGCAGCGGCGAGCAAAGCAATACAAAGCTGATGGCGAGGCATATCCGAATCACATGTGCCCCAATCTCACAGACGCGTTGCGATGAGCCCACACGCCCAACAAGATCATCAAAGATCGAATCCCACTCATTACATCTACACCTTCAAAGCAACAGATAAAAATGCCCAATCAAATGCCATCCCAGCATACAGGCCCGATACCAGAATCAAAGCCGATTCTGCCAAATCCACCGGATCAAGGACACCCCACGAAGTAGTCCATGAGGAACCCCGACACATCAAAGTAGTTCCACGCCCCATCGCCGTTCCAGTCCGCAAAAGCATCCTGCGCCTGGTACCCGGTGAGGAACGCGGCGACATCGAAGAAGTTGAGCGAGCCATCAGCATTGAGATCGGCGGAGCAGACCCCGCACCCCGTGCGAACATCGAGCACTCTCAGCCTGTTGAACTCCGCAAAGAAGGCGTGCCCCTGATCGAGCACAAAGGGCCCACGACCAAGGTATTGTCCGATCTGCACAGGATCACTCGGATCAGACACACGAACAATCGTGAACAACGCAGATTCTCGAATGTACAACAGGTCCTCGAGCAGCTCAACCTGCTCGATCTCGAGACTACGCCGTGTCTCATAGACGCCAACCTGCTGAGCAGTCGCTGGATCGCGTAGGTCATAGACACGCACATAGCTTCGTGGCTGCCGCTGTGGGTCTGCAGAAAACACGATCCCGTCACGCACTTCAATCTCGGATGTCGCATTCTGAACCGGAAAATGAAACGCGAACTCCGGATGCTCCGGATCTGAGAGATCAAACACATCGATACCCTCTACGAAGATCGAGATATACAGTCGATCGCCGTCGATGTCAGCATCCTTGACAAAGCTTGCTGTCGTATCCAGATTTGCAATCCAAGCAGGATCCAGCGGGTCGTGAACATCATATAGCACATACCCCTCCTGCTCACCGGTCAGCATGAACCCGTCTTCGATGTGAACGATTTCGATGAAGTTCCTCTCAGATTGGAGCTCAAGCCGACCAGCCAGAACCGGGGCTGAAGGCACACGAACATCAAAGACAAGGAGGTGACCGTCATCCTGTGTCACATACAAGTACTCACCATTCAGATGAACGCTCGCCTCTCGTTCAAGCCCGAGCTCCTCGTGAACAAGCACGGGCAATGCCGGATCCCGGATGTCATAGACACAAAAACCCTCTCTTTCATTCGCGATGAACATATGACCATCCAATACGGCCACATTCGCTACATGCTCTAACTCACCACCCATATAGGCCTGCGGACTCTGCGGCTCATGCTCAACATCGATGAGCTGGATCCCATCATCCCCACCCAGGTACGCGACCCCGCCGTA
>CENL01014424.1_pt1 | contig 35702 bp, 33 predicted proteins | sample 530221 | NCBI WGS metagenome assembly CENL01 (sample SAMEA2619791, study PRJEB7988) | marine metagenome | isolation source: saline water (ENVO:00002010), including
ACAGGAAATGGTACCGTGTGCCACGGTCCGGCTCGTCCGGCCGTGCCGAGCAAGTATTGGAAGCCTGTTTCTGAACAGAACGCGGTAGCCGCAACCTCCCGCTCGCTGCGCTCGGCCCGAATTTTATTCGGGCCTACCCATTTTTTTCTTTCGCGTGGTTTCGTGTTTTTCGTGGTAGAAAAAACCATCACGACGAAGCCTACTTCTTCTTAATCGTCAGCCACAGGTAAGGCAGTTCGAGATCGGGTTTGGGGCGCGCGGTGTTGCGTTTGGGGCTGATGCCTTTGATCACTGCGGTCGGCGTGTGGACCTGCGTCTTGTCTTTCAGGCTCACTCCTTTGATTTCCAGCGGGCCCTGAAATACGACATCCGCCTTCGCTTCCAGCTTCAGCTTCACCGATTTTTCGGTCTTCTCCTTGAGCTTGGAAACCACAGGCTCACACGTCACCCCTGCGGGTAACCCATCCACGCTGATTTCAATGTCATCGTTGAACCGCGGACTCTGGCGATTCACAGTCACTTCGATTTCCAGTGGCTTGTCGCCGGCGGTCAGCGTGTATTGCTCTTCGGTAGTCTGCAGCGAAAAGTCGGCTTCGGTAGGCTGGATTGACAGCAGGTACACATAACGAAAACCGCCATACTGAAATCGGTCGGTCACTTCCAGGCGATATTCGCCGTCCGCAGGAATCCCATAATCGAGTTGGGCGTCATAATAATTCCGGCGAGGATCATCCACTTCTTTCAGCAGTTTACCCTTCGCATCGAACAGCTTGATGTAAGCATCCAGGGGATAACCCAGCATATGCGTATCCACTTTGAACGTCAGCTTGTCCCCTTTTTTCGCTGCGAATCGGTAGGAATCGATCTCTTTCCGCTCTGCTATTTTGCCGGTAACCGTCGCCGGTAACGTCAGCAGTTGGCCCTTCTCCGCCTGACTCTCTTTGGTTTCAAGAATAACCGGAGTCTTACTCAACGGGATCGTCAACAAGTTTCCCAGTTGCGGGTGGCTGAGCAGCGCCTGCGTTTTCGAGTCAGTCATCGCGGGTAACAGCGTTTTTAAATCATCAGGCAGATTCCAGCCTTCCAATGCCACCGGTGCCGCGGCAGCAGAATGCCAGGCGAGTGGCAGACTATGGTCGACGAACGGCCCTGTCGTCAGCGTCAAACGGTAAATGTAAGAAGCAGCGCCCGCAAACTGAATCGTGCTGTTGGGATCCGCAGGAAATGCGAACGTGCGTACGTAATAGGTTCCGTCTTCCGGCGCGGTAAAGACAATCCGCGGATCAAACCAGAGGGTATCTTCCATCTGCTCCAGCACGGTGCCTCGATGATTGAGAATCTGCAGCAGGCCATCCATGGGTGAACCCAGCTGTTCGTTCGCAGTCTGCGATGCAATCAGGGTCTGACCCCTTTTTAATTTTACCTGGTAGATGTCAACATCACCACTTTTGGCCAGCACGCCATTGATGGTCACGCCTGGCAGTTCGCATTTCTGGGCATGTTCCAGGTCGTCATTGGGCTCCGTTTCGGCCTGTTCGGGAAGAGTACCCACCAGGAACGGTCGGATTTCAGAAGCCCCTTCCGCATTATGAAAACGCAGCCAGTACAAACCGGGCTTGGCAGCGGCATCGATCTGGACCGTGAATTGTTTTTCCTTACCCTTAGCGGGTTTCTCCGGGATCGTAATCGTCAACCCGGGAGCCGAAGTCCAGACGGAAACCGGTGCGGTGCCCAGTGTTTTATTAACGCTGACTTCGACCTTCTGTCCCACCTGACCGCCTGCGGGGTTCAGATAATTCACGCTGGGAGGCGCGGCCTTCACTTCTGAAAACAGACCATGAACCAATGCCATCGAAACAACAGCGGGCAGAATCCGAGCGGTAGACAACATCGGTGATCTCATTCTCAGTCAGAAGGTGGCAGTTTATGCAAACAGTTCCGGAATCGGTGTCGGGTCGCTGACCAGGTGCGACGGACGACCTTCCGGTGTGTAGAGCATTTTGTCAGGGTCGATGCCCATCTTTGTGTAGATGGTCGAGACAAAGTTTTCCGGGGAAAGCACGCGTTCAACAGCGGAGTAACCGGCTTTGTCGGTCGCTCCGAGAGCGAGTCCGCCGGGTGTTCCGCCGCCGGCCATCAGGACGGACATTGCGTTGGACCAGTGATCACGACCGCCGCCGGGATTGATTTTCGGTGTACGACCGAATTCACCCAGTGCCAGAACCATGGTCGTATCCAGCAGACCGCGTTCGTCCAGGTCTTCGATCAGAGTCGCGATGGTGTTTTCAAAGGAAGGCATGCGGTCGCGGAAGGTCTTGAACAGACTGCCGTGATTATCCCAGCCTCCTTCGTACAAGGTGACGAACGGCACGCCGGCTTCGGTCAGACGACGAGCCAGCAGGGCACGTTGACCGAATGAGTTTCGACCGTATTTATCGCGTAACTCGTCGGACTCGCGATCAATTTCAAAGGCCTTCTGTGCTTCGGTGGAAGCGACCAGGTTATAGCCCTGCTCATAGTATTCATCCAGGCTGAGCACCGGATCGCCGGCGACTTCGTCCCGGATGCGCTTCAACTGATCGACCTGCTGACGCAGATCGCGGCGAGTTTGATAGCGGGTGTCGGTGAGACCACTGGGAAGAGACAGGTCCCGCACGCGGAAGTTGGATGAATTCGGATTGTCCGACATCACAAACGGGGCGTACTTGGCCCCCAGGAAGTTGGGTCCGCCGGAACGTGACATGCGGGGCATGGAGAAATAGGCGGGCAGATTGTTGGTTGTTGGTTTCTGATGTGCAACCACGGAGCCCATGCTGGGATGGAAGCTCACAAATGCGCCACAGCCGACCGGGATTCGCGGTGGGGCCCCGGTCATCATGTAATGGTTACCGGCCCCGTGGTTCCCCTGATTATGGCGGATGGAGCGGATGACCGAGCATTTATCGAAGATCGACGCCAGACGCGTCATATGCTGCGAAAACTGGACGCCGGGCACCTTCGTGGAAATCGGGTTGAATTCGCCGCGAACTTCAATTGGTGCTTCCGGTTTGGGATCGAAGGATTCATAGTGCGAAGGACCACCGTCCATCCAGATCAGAATTACGCTCTTGGCGGTAGCTTTCGGACCCGGAGCAGCGGTTCCTTTGGCCTGGGACTGCAGGCGAAGCAAGTCTACCATTCCCAGACCGGTCATGGCACCGAGGCCGAGCTGCAGGCAATTTCGTCGGGTGATTCCATTGCAGTTTTTTGAAACATTCATCATTTCTGATCCTGTTGGTAGTGATGTCAAACAATGATTCCTGGTGGAGCAGGGGAGCTTTAGTTTTTGAAAAGGTATTCCGGTGTATTGAGCAGTGCCCACATCAGGTCTTCGATGACCTGCTGACGGTCAGCCCCTTCCTTTTCAAACAGGGAGCGCCCCAGCCGTTTTTCTTCCAGACTCGGATATCTCGCATAAGCGGTCAGATAAATCTCTTCGACGATCTGATCGGGTGTCATTTTGCTCTTGGCCCATTCGGCACTGTTACCTTTACCGGATTGAATGCGGGCATACAGGTCACGTGAATTCATCATATGCAGGACCTGCACGACAGTAGTATCAGCCGTGCGTTCGCAGGGCGGATCCTGGTTGGGATCGGGACGGCCAAAAGAGTCAAGGAATACCGAACTCACGCGATGCGTCCAGATCTGCTTAGCCGTTGAATTATCAGGCATCGCCGAGAACGAATCGGGCACCCCGATCATTTCGCTGACGCTGTCCAGCAGAACTTCTGCACGCAGACGCTGACGATAATACCGCGAATAATTTCGCGTATCACCCACGTTGGTTTCGTTGGGCAAGGCACTCAGTGCGTAAACATGAGAGGTCACAATCGTCTTGATGTATTTCTTTAAATCGAATTTCTGTTCCCGGAAATGTTTGCCCAGCGCTTTGATCAACGGTTTATTGGACGGAGGATTACTTTCGCGGAAGTCGTCAATCGGTTCGACAATACCTCGTCCCATCAGATCGGCCCAGACGCGGTTGGCATTCACTTCGGCGAAAAAATGATTCTGGGGTGAAATAATCCAGTCTGCCAGTATTTCGCGTGGATCCTGATTTTCTTTAAGCTCAGGCACTTCTCCGAACAGGGGGCGCGGCGGCAGGACTTCGTTGGTCAGCGGGTGCCGTACGCTCCCGGAATTCGCTGTAAAAATCAGTTCTTCTGAACCGGAAATCGGGGCCGAGATCCCACGGCCTTTACGGCCGATTTTGGTGAAGTAGGCTGCGAAGCTGTAGAAGTCTTCCTGACCCCAGACTTCGTTGGGGTGGTGATGACACTGGGCACAGCTCAGTCGAATTCCCAGAAAGAGCTGACTGACAATTGTAGTGAGCTCTTCGGGTTTGCGACGATCGCGGAACATGGTCACCGCACCGTTGTGCCAGGTCCCCCCTTGGGCGGTCAGCAATTCGTGCGTGAACTGATCGAGGGGTTTATTCTGGTGAAACGACTGGCGAATCCAGGCATCGTAATTCAAGACGGTCTTGATCCCCACATGATACGGATTGGGTCGCAGGAGATCAGCCCACTTGTTGGCCCAGTGATCGCCGAACTCGGGCTGTTCCAGCAGATAATCGACCAGCCGTTCCCGTTTGTTGGGAGAAGGATCCTGCAGAAATGCCCGGGCTTCTTCCGCTGTCGGGGTGCGACCGATGACATCGATGGAAACGCGACGCAGATAAGTGGCATCGTCAATGGGTTCAGAAGGTTTCAGTCCGTATTTCTTCAATTTCTCCCAGACCAGACCATCAATGAAATTATTGCGAGGCAGCTTGGCGTAGAAGCTGTCCGGGACTGTATTTTCAGAAGGAATGGTGACGCTCAGGGAAGCGAATTTTCCCATGTAGCGGGCCATGATCGAGGCTTCACCCATCAGCGAACCCGCGGTCACCAGTCCGTGCTCATCGACGGAAACATACACACTTTCGCTCGACATGTATTCGGCAAGGTCCGTCACATCGCGAGTGGACCCATCATTATAATACGCGGTCACCACCATCTGCTGTTTTGTTTTAGGCTGCATGATCCGCTCGGTCGGTTCCGCCGAGATCTTTACAAGCTTCGGTGCCTCAGTGACGGCGCGGGTGGCACCTTCCGCAATCCACTGTTCTATGATGTTGTAGTATTTGCTGTCTTCCGGCAGCTTTTTACCACCGCCGTGCGGAATCTTACCGGCACCTTTGAGCAGGACGAGGCTCTGATCGGGAGCCAGGGGTGAAGCACGGCGACCCCGTGATTCCTTCGTTAATGCACCGTAATCAAATTCAGGATCGAAGGCGAACATCGACAATTGAAATCCACCCTGACCGCGTTGTTTTCCATGACACGCACCACTGTTACAACTGAATCGGGAAAACAGCGGATGCACATCGCGTTCAAAATCAATCAACGGCTGCTTATCGAAATCTTTGACTTCGACGGGCACTTTGATTTTTACAGCACCATCGGTGACCGTTACTGTCGCCGTTCCGTTCGAGACGGGTTCGATCACGCCGGAGGAATTCACCTGAATCACAGCGGGTTGATCTGACTGAAACTGCACTTCGCGTGTCAGGTCGATGCTTTGTTTATTATTGACGCCTGTCACCAGTAACTGCTGTCGTGCGCGTTGGCCCGACAGTTGTACTTTTTCAGGATAGACCTTCACACTTTGCTGCGAAGTCTCAGCGGCCCGCACAGAAACGGCGGAACACAGCAGCAGGCAAACCAGACAATGATAGAGTAGAGATTTCATCTCGTTGTTCTATCCCAATTCAAAAGGTAGGAGACGCAATGCGGTTTTGGCGGTAATCAGTGCTACGAGGAAAGTATAGGCAGGGCTGCAGGCACATTTAAAAGCAACTCGTGAGCACTCATCGTTGCGCTTCCTCGTGCCTGCAAGTATATATTGTCTCTTATATTTCCTAATCGTCAACTATCATTTAACAACTTTATTTATGAAACACGTCTTAGGATACCTTCTCTGAGTGGCAAAAACTACCCCATATCACAGGAAACGGATCGCGTGTACACTTTCCTGCTCCTGGAGATCGACGGTTATACGGCTTACACCATCTTTTCCAGCTCTGATTTTACGTAACCGATGCGGTCGGTGATGGCATAATTCTCATTCCAGGGCTGAGGGAACAGAATCGCCTGCCCGCCATGCTCCCGGAACAGGTCGACGTTCTTATGCTGATCGTCAATCAACACGACATCTGGTTTTGCCAGCAGATATTTCTGCGTACCGATCATAAAGTCCATGAACAGGGGTTCCTGAAAATGCTGTCTGAGCCATTCGACTTTCGCAGAAGCACAGGCGGCACTGCGACTGGGGGATGTGCTGATCGTAATGGGAGCCGTCTGTTTCAGCAGAGCCAGCAGTTCATCCAGCCAGGGGTAGGGAGGAAACTCTGACCAGAAGCGTCCGCCAACAGAATCGACGGGTTTCCAGAATTCATCTTTTGTCATTCCCAGTACGCCCGCGTAGTTGCGTTCACCGGGAGGCCACTGTTCCAGCAGATGTCCCTGATCATGTAACTCCAGAATGGCACCCATGAAATCGGAAATCACGCCATCCATGTCCAGTAAAATATGTCGTACAGCCATGCTGATTTTTCACTCCGGGAAGAAACTTTGATGATAAAACGGTATGATTACCCTTTGAGCATATAATAAACTGAAACTGACAACCATCGTCTTACTGACCGTTTTTATTACTGGTGAACTTAATGACCAACTGGATTCCGCTGGGAAATGCGTATGAAATTTCTCCCGGCACGCGTAAAGCATATACCGTCCAAGGAACCGAGATCGCCGTGTTCCATGTTGCAGAGGGAGATCAGCCGGGCACTTTTTACGCCATCGATAATTCCTGCCCGCATCAGGGCGCGTCCCTGATTGAAGGCGAAGGTTGTGGCACGGAAGTGACCTGTCCCCTGCATGACTGGAACTTTGATGTCGCGACTGGTGAGTGTCACGACTTTCCCGACTTTTCCCTGACCCGCTTTGAACTCAAGATCGAAGCGGGTGTGTTAATGGTGGATGGTGCCGCCTTTGGTGAACCGGGACCTCCGCAGAATCTGTTTCTGGTTCGCTACGGTGCAATGGGCTGGGTCGATCACTTTTCTGCAGAGCCGGAAGACGACTATCCGCACCGAACTGCCGTCCTGATTGAAACCAGCCGAGGAGAAGAAGTCGGCGAGATACTTTCGGCTGCAGGCCAGATGGAAAAACCACCGACTGCCGCTGGTACCATCATCCGCGAATTCACCCCCGCTGACCAGTCGACATTATCCAGCCAGGAAGATGTGACAGCGCGTGTCTTTCAAGAGTGCCAGACCCTGATTCAGGAACGGGGCATGCCGACCGAAATCATCGACTGCGAACAACTGTTTGATCAGCAGACCGTCGTGCTGTATTATCTGGGAAGCCGCATGCCGGCGCTGGAAATCCTGGCACAGGAACTCAATGCCAACTACGCCTGGCGGATCGTGTTTCATCCGGTTGATGAAGCACCTGCCGCCTCCGGCTGTTCCAGTGGCGGTTGTGGCTGTGATGATAAGTAAACTACCTGCCTGAAAACTCCCCCCGCAATTTGTTCCAACACAGAAAACGGAAGACATCATGAGCACCCCCATCAATCGCCGCTCTTTTCTGGGTACTTCACTGGCAGCGACCAGCCTGGGCCTGGCAGCTGCCGACTCTGTCACCGCCGCCGATCAGGAATCAGCAAAACCCTCAACAAAACCGAAGCCGATTCAGAACGAAGTCATTCTGCACGCCCGCCAGGTCGCACTTGATATTCTCAAGCCCAGTCAGAAACAGCTGGAACATGGCCTGGAACTGCATGCGGAATCACTGGTCTTCGATTCGTACGGCTTTGCACCCCGCGCTGCCGTCGATGGGGAGCGCCTGGCGGAAGCCATTAACAACCATGCGTCGACCGCGGAGATCCAGGACCTGCGGGAAGACATGTCGATGACCCGCTGTGTAACCGATCCCGCCGAGCAACGTGAATTCAAAGAAGCCTTCGATGCTTCCGGCGTAACCTGTATTTTTCAAAACGCGGGCGAAGAAGGGCAGGACCCCATGCGGCTGATGAAGCGACTGGCCCGCTTCACTTTTACCACCGACATGCTCTCCGACTTTGTTTTTAAAGCAGTCACACCGGAAGAGATCGTGCAGGCCAAACTGGAAGGCCGCCACTGTCTGTACCTGACAGGAAACGGCGTCCCTTTAACGCAGCAGTGGGAAACCACCACCGACGAAATGAAATACATGCGGATCTTTTTCCAGTTGGGCATTCGCATGATGCACATGACTTACAACCGTCGCAACATGCTGGGCGACGGCTGTGCGGAACCGGCCAACGCGGGTCTGAGTGACTTCGGTCGCACCGTCGTGGCGGAAATGAATCGACTGGGCATCATTCCCGATGTCGCACACTCGGGCTGGCAGACCAGCCTGGAAACGGCACAGGTCTCGAAAAAACCGGTCGTTGCCAGTCATTCGACCTGCGCCTCCCTCCACAAACATATCCGCAGTAAACCCGATGAAGTCATCAAGGCCATTGTCGAGACGAATGGCCTGATCGGCATCTGTTGTATTCCCCGCTACCTGGGCGGTAAAGGGGATATCAGTGCGCTGCTGGATCATGTTGATTATGTGGTCAAGAACTTCGGGATCGACTATGTCGCCATTGGAACTGACGTGTCTTATACCTCGCGCAATAATTCGCTGGAACGCAAAAAAGTGCCCCGCGCCCCGCGGTCGCGGACTGCCTGGCGCAGCCTGTGGCCCGACGATCCGTTTGTGGAAACTCCCGAAATGCGAACCAGCGTCTCCTGGACCAACTGGCCTCTGTTTACGGTTGGCCTCGTCCAGCGTGGCTACTCTGATGCCGATATACAGAAAATTATTGGCGGTAACGTATTACGTGTCTGTCAGGAGTCTCTGACTTGAACCCTCTTTTGCTGCTTCACCCTGCAACGGATCAACCACGATGCGAGTTTTAATAACAGGTGCCGCCGGTTATGTCGGTCGCTATTTCGCCGCGCACTGGCAATCAACGGAAGACCTGGAACTGGTGCTGGCAGACATTCATCCTCTTGCCGATGATCCACGGTTTATCACGCTTGATCTGACTGACGCCAAACAAACCCGCGCGGCGCTGGAAAATATCGATGCTGTCCTTCACCTGGCAAAACAGGCTGACGAAGGCCCGATGGAAGGAGATGAGTTAAACGGAAAACGTTTTGACGTGAACGTGAAAGGCACGTTTAACCTGCTGGAAGCAGCCCGTGTTGCCGGCGTGAAACGCTTTATCTTTACCAGTACGGTGATGACGGTACTGGGATACACAGCACCGCAATGGGTGGAATCGGATGCACCGCCTCTGCCCGTGGGTTCGTATGCACTCACAAAACAGCTCTGTGAAGTCATGTGCCAGCATTATGCACGCGCGTATGACATGTCGATTATCTGCCTGCGGATCCCCAAGCCGATCGACCTGGAACACCCTCTCTGGAAAACGCACCCGCTGCGCCCTCAATGGGTGCCTTTTCCTGACCTGCTGCAGGCGTACCAGAAAGCACTGACCGCCGAGATCTCGGGCTGCGAAGTCATTACCATTGTCGGCGAAAGCTCAAAACGCCGCTGGGATCTCAGCAAAGCAGAAAAACTGCTGGGCTATCGACCGACCCTCATTCCGGAAGAACTGGGCTATGCCATGGGAACCGAAGATCAGCCTATTCCGACCGAAGACCATTATGCCTGAACCAGAACCTTCTGGTTATTGTTCTACGCGACAGTAGGGCAGGCTCTTCTCGAGCTTGGCAATTCCCTCTTCAGTGATTTCGGTACCGTCGATATACAGCGTGCTCAGATTCTTCATCTTTTTGAGAGACGTGATGCACTTGTCACTGACATCCGTATTCCGCAGATTCATATCCACGATATTTTCGAGGACTTTGATCTCGGAAATACCGGCATTGGTGATCTGCGTATCGTTCAGTTCCAGCCACTCCATATCTTTCATTTTGATCAGATACTTCATCCCGTCGTCCGTGATTTGCGTATTTCGCAGCCACAGTCGCTGCAGGCGGGTCAAGCCTTTAATCTGCTTGAGACCTTCATCGGTAATCTGAGTATCGCGCAGGAGCAGGACACGCAGTTTTTTCAGCGTCTTCAGATGAGCCAGTGCATCATCTGTGATCTGTGTTTCAGACAGCCCCAGCGTTTCCAGACTCTTTAAACCGGATAGATGAGCCAGACCGTCTGCTGTAATTTCGAGCCCTGTCAGAAACAGTTCTTTCAGGCTGTCCAGACTTTTCAGATGCTTCAAGCCGGCGTCTGTCACTTTAGTCCGCGACAGATTCAGGATTTCAAGATTGGACAGCTTCTTGAATTCTGCCAGGCCGGAGTCAGATACGGGAATCCCATGCAGCGTGATCTCACGCAGACTTTTCAAAGACTTGAGATGCACCATCCCGTCATCAGTCACTTTGGAACCGGACAGATCCAGTTTTCGCAACTTGGACAGGCGTCCCAGATAAACCAGTCCTGCATCCACCAGCTTGGAACCTGAAAACGAAACCTGCGAAATGTTGCCGTTGTAATCCATCTTCAAATTTGCACTGATTTCTTTCAGCGACTTGATATCCGTTTCCAGCGTTGATTCCTGGGGAACTTCTTCCTCTGAACCGGTGGCAGCTTTACTCATATTGTTCGCCTGTTTCGAATTGGTATTTCTGACTCAAATCAGGCTACTTTCACCTTGAACCACTATTCATCAGTGCAGTTTTTCCCGATTTTGTTTCTAACACTCGCCAATTCTAATATACACATAATCCCAAAACTTCGCATGTGAACGGACGATTTTTCTTCGGGAATACTGGTCTGAAGCGCGCGGAAAAGCACGACCTGGCGACCTCGAACGTGTACAGGCATCACAACGGGTGTAGAACCGCCCTGATTCCCGTGAAATGCGGGCGGCTCTGGAAACGGTCTGCCTGCGCCTGCTACTTGACCTGCTTGCCAAACAGCAGAAGTTCATCAAAATTGCCGGTATCATCGAATGAGCCAATACCCACACGTCCGGTCAGGAAGGTTTTGTCCGTGGCGGTCATCACGGGCTCATCCATATCATCAAAATAAATCTTGATCGAACCGGATTTCGTATCCCGTACCACGCGGGCATGATGCCATTCATCGTCCCAGTCTGTACCGGCTGTGGTTTTTGTAGAGATCTTCGTCCGGGGCTTGTCGTTGACGATAAAAATCTGGTTGGCATGATCGTCCATTTTTTTGCCGAAATGCACATAATAAAAATGGGCATCATCCTGGTATCCGAAAAACAGGCACAAGTCGCGATGTCCATAATCGGGAATCGTGGACTGCAGTTTGACATCGAAAATAAAATCACTGACATCAAAGTTTTTCAGCAACGCGCGGTTGTAAGGCGAACGCACGGGAGGCTCGAATTTGCTTCTTTTTTTCGTCAGGCTGAAGACATGATTGTCTCCCTGGTGAATCATCTTCCAGGCTTTGTCATCGGTCGGCTCCCAGTCATCGGCTTTGCCCGATTCAAAGTTCTCATGAAACAGCAGAGGCAACCCCTGCATCTTCTGGGGAACCTGGTCCGGCTCATACGTTTTCAGCGGCGCAGGTTCTTTCGCCGACAGAGCAGGATGACTGGCAGAAGAAATCAGCATCAGACCCGTAGTCAGGCTGGCGATGGTCAGAGTACGTAACATGGATTGGCTCCCGTTCTTGAAATAAGCGCTGGCGCAGGATTGTGTGTATTGCCAGAGATGCACTGCGAAAAAGGACTGCGTTTCGATGATACTTCAGTTCCTGGAGCGCATCACAATATAACCGTAGCATCTCCCGATCTATTTTACCCGGTCCAAATGGTCTTGGAGACGCGATAATAAAACTGGACATAGCCTATCAGACAGGATTGCCAGCGAATTTTCAAGCATCAGGGGGAAGCTGGGCAGGAGGCCGCGGACCGGGCTCACCATTTCGCCCCCGCAGAGGCCGGTTACCCGGACGGCCACCGGGGCCATTAAAGCGGCGCTCTTTCATGTCCTGCATACGTTCCTTTACGCCTCCCCGGCGAGGGCCGTCAAACTGATTTTTCTGATCACTTTCAGGGATGAAATCAGAAATCAGCTGCTGCACCTCACGAGAACGCTGATGAATCGACTGCCGGACTTTTTCTGGCAACTGGGTCTGCAGGTATCTGTATTTGAGTTTTTCCTGCATCTCATCAGGCGGATAACGCATCAGGTGATCTTTCGATTTGCTATCCAGTGACTCGAAGAACTGCTGTAACTTATCTTCAGGCGGCTGAATTGTATCCAGCTCCTGCTTGACAGACATCATCAGTTGATGGACCAGCCCCTTAGCTAAGAAGAATGTGACCATCCTGCGTTTATGGTCGGAATCAGCTGAGCGTAACTTGCCCCTGAAACCACGGGCATCTTCATTCTCCCGCAACGGATTCTTATTATCATCCAGCAGTTCAAAGATCTGATCAACGGTTTCCGGAGGAGGCCAGGCTGATCCATTTTTGTCTTCATCCCGTTTTTTAAAGCGGACGGCAGTCTGTAATACTGCCAATGAGCGTGCAAATTCTGAAAGCTTCTGTTTTGATTGCGGATATTCTACGGGTACCGGCAAACTGCGTTCGATGATGCCGATCACTTCCTGGAATTTCTCAGGATCAGAATGCTGCCCCCAGAAGATGAAAGCCAATGGAGGTCTTCTTAAGTCCAGATCCATAATTTTGGCGAGCTCATATAAATTCCTGCCACTTCTACGGCGGTCAGGCGATGCCTGTCGCGAACGGTATTTACGGATCAACTCCATTCGCTCCTGCGTCGTTTCGGCTTTTCGCAAATCTTCCTGTTCCCAGGGAGAGAGAGTTTTGACCCACTCGTCATAAGCGTGCATCACGCGATTGAGTTCCGGCTGACTGCGGGTGGCTTCATGCAGTTTGCGCAGACGCTGCTGTTCTTCAGGTGTCAGCTTCTGGAATTTTTCGTAGTTGCGTTTTAACTGCGCCCGTTCGGCGGGAGTCATCGCTTCGATCTTTTTGCGATTCTCCTGTTCCGATTCATTTTCCGAATCGGCAGCTCCCACAAGCACCATCACACAGACCAGCAGCCCGCAAGCCAGACCGGCAGCGCGCAGTGCCAGCAACCACAGTTCAGATTGTCCGTCCGTCACCTGTGCAAAATTCTGTTTAGCGTTTTTGCTGTTGTGCGATTTCATCGAACGTTCCTGACTTTTTTAGTTCTTCCAGAAACTCCAGACTTTGTACTTCTGAGTAAGTATCCAGATTTTCGATAAACGAAAACTCTTCCAGCAGCGGGTCGGTTTCATCGGGGACCCACTGGTTGGTCAACAGGTAACCGATCGCCACCGAGCACGCCAGCCCCACCGTCCAGCCTGCTGCAATCAGAACTCTGCGAAGTTGCTGTTTTGATTTGTTGCTCAGGAATCCAGAGCGATTCTGTTCTGCTTCCGCCAGCGCTTCCAGTTGCACGGTCTTGATCGTGGAAAGCGTTTTATCGGTGAATTCCTGAGAGGCTTTCGCGATCGGCAGTTTATCCAGAAGTTCCCAGGTCCGCTCCAGGCCGTCAACGTGTGTGCGTGTTGCTTCGTCTGTCGACAGCGACTGTTCGACTTCGATCGCTTCCTGCTCGGTCACTTCACCATCAAGATAAGCGACCAGCTTTTCGAGTTCCTGATTATTCAATTCTTTTTTCATCGTAGGACTCTAATACGCAGACCTGTTTGAATTACCCGTTAATATGTTTTTCCAATTGAACACGCAGATTTTCGCGCGCCCGCGATAACAATGATTTGACTGCCGCCTCCGAGAGCTTCATCGCAGCGCCGATGTCGGCGTAACTCATGCCTTCAAATTTATGTAACAGAACCGCCATCTGCTGCCGCTCGTTGAGGGTCTCTAAAGCCTGACGCACTACAGCCTGCGTCTCTTTTAATCCTGCCTGACGCGTCGGCATCATTCCCGATTTTTCCACCAGTAACTGCTCTTCGGGACGGATTCCCAGGGGTCCGGAATCCTGAGGACTGAGGGTCACTTCTTTGCGTCGGCCTTTATTCCGTCGCGAGTTGCTGGCCAGATTATTGGCAATCCGAAACAGCCATGTGGAAAACTTCGCCTTGGGTTCATACTTGGCGCGGGACCGATAAATCCGCAAAAATACTTCCTGGGCCAGGTCTTCCGCTGCTTCCTGATTTCCCAGCAGATGACAGAAAATACCAACAATCCGGTCCTGGTAGTTGGCTACCAACTCGGTGAACGCACCTTCATCCCCGTCCCGGGCGCGCAACATCAACTGCACGTCAGGGTCGCGTAAGTAGGGTGAGTTCACGATTTCCGTTGTAACCACGACTGACTGCTGACTCCCATCTCTCGGGGTAATTGACCCACATGTACTAAACACGCGGCATCGTAAAAAGTTTCTCACAGAGTTTGGGAGAAACCCGCTTTTTGTCTGTTTCCAAGCAGGATTGTAACCGTTATCGTCGCTAAACTTACAGGTTAACACAAGTAGCCGCCAATAGAAAATCCATTCCTGAACCGCATTCGCTCCTGTTAATTTCGTTGAACAGGTAGTCCGCAGATTTGTCACGGGTATGATAGAAGCAGTCGACTTGATACTCCTTCTGATTCAATTTCCTGCTTCCTGCTGACAAAAGGGCCCTCTGAGGAAGTTTTCATGACTTTAAACACACTGCCTTTGAGTTATTGCACCAACGTGCATCCCGGGTTAACGGTCGCAGAAATCCTGCGCAAACTCGACGAATTCACGCTGCCGATTCAACAGCAGTTAGGTGCCCCCCTGGCCGCCGGTTTGTGGCTGGCGGAACCAGTGATCGAAGAAATTCTCTCAACCGCTGACGGAATCGAACGCTTCGCCGAGGAAATTCAAAAACGCGACCTGACCTGCTATACGCTGAATGCTTTTCCTTATGGAAACTTTCACAGCGAACGCGTCAAAGAAAATGTCTATCTCCCCGACTGGTCTCAGCCGGAACGACTGGAATACACCCAAGGCTGCGCCCGTGTCCTGGCGGCCTTACTGCCGGAAGGCGTGGAAGGCAGCATCTCGACCGTACCTCTCGGTTTTAAAAAATTTGAACACGCGCCCGATTTCAGCAAAGTCTGTATTGAACAACTGATCGAACTGGCGACCTTTCTCAAACAGCTGAAAGAAGAAACCGGCCGCACCATCCGCCTGGCAATCGAGCCCGAACCGTTCTGCGTCATCGAATTTACACACGAACTGATTGTCTTCTTCGAGCGACTCTACGAACGTGCCGCCGAAAAGCAGGTGCTGGGAACCGTGCGGGAATACCTGGGGGCCTGCTACGATGTCTGTCATCAGGCGGTGGAATTTGAAGACATCCCCGGTTCGATCAGACAGATCACGCATGCGGAAATCCGCATCAATAAAATTCATATTTCCAACGCCATCGAACTCGATCGCCCCGGCGAGAATGAAGCCGGTCGGGAATTACTGGCACAGTATGCCGAACCCCGCTATCTGCATCAGACAATCGGCAGCCTGCAGAATGGCGACCTGTATCGCATCGTCGATCTCAGTCGCGACTTTCTGCTCGACCCGGACCCGCGTCTGAAAGAAACCGAAAAGCTGCGGGTACACTTTCACGTTCCCGTCGATGCGCAATCACTGGGTCCGCTGGGAACAACATACCGCGAGTTGCGTCAGGCGCTGGCCACGGTCAAAGAACTGGATTATGCACCGCATCTGGAAGTCGAAACCTATACCTGGGAAGTCCTGCCCGGAGATCAGAAGCCCACGCTGGTCGAAGGATTAACGCGCGAACTGCAGGCCGCCCACACTCTTTTGAATACACTTTAAGCGATGTGATTCAACCATGCGTGAACTATTACTCGAACTGGAAAAAGCAGTCCAGCAGCAGCGCCCTGTCTGTTATACCTGCCTGGTCGAAACCCGCGGCTCAACTCCCCAGAAACCAGGCGCCGCCATGCTCATCTACAGCGATGGTTCGCAGGCAGGCACACTCGGAGGCGGCTGTGTGGAAGCGGAAGTCAAACACCGCGCCTTGAGACTGATCGATGCGGAATCCCCGGAGATCATGACGTTTCAGCTCGATAACGACTACGGCTGGGACGACGGCCTGATCTGTGGCGGCCGCATGAAGGTGCTCGTTGATCCCGTCAGATCCGAACAGGATCTGCCCTATTATCGCAGCATGTTACAACTGCTGGAAACGGACCAGGGTTGCACGGAAGCGATTATCATTCCCCCCGAATCTGCAGCAGCGGAGGGTCAACCCGATCGGTTTCTGATTGACGCTGAATCAAATATCATCGCATTCCGCGGCTCGCAACAGCCTCCGGCACAGCTGTTTGACGGATTGAAACCCATAAAAAACCGACCACGGCCTTACGTCAGCCAGGGCATTGCCTATCTGACTTTTCATCAGACCTGCCAGCTTGTGATTGTCGGCTGTGGTCACATCGGTCAGAAGGTCGCCGAACTGGCCAGCGATGTCGATTTCGATATTATCGCCGTCGATGATCGCGAAGAATACTGCAACGCCGATCGCTTCCCGACGGCAAAGCAGCTGATTGTCGGCTCGTTTGACACGGCCCTCACCAGACTGTCTGTCACTCCGGACACATTTATCATCATCGTTACCCGCGGGCACAATCACGACGAAGAGGCCCTGGGGCACCTCGCCGTCACAGACGCACGCTACATCGGCATGATTGGCAGTAAGCGCAAAGTGAAGCTGATTTTTGAAGACCTGCTGCGACTGGGAACGTCACGGGAAGCACTCGCGAAGGTGCACGCACCACTCGGCTTTGATATCGGTTCACAGACGGTACCTGAGATCGCAATGAGTATCGTTGCCGAGCTGATCGCCTATCGTAACCTGGATGCCCTGCCGGAAGGCTACCAGAGACCAAGCCTGATGGACGACATTAAAACGCCGCATCCCGCCGGTTAACTTTCGTCAGCAGAGCAGGGGGGTAAGATTACTCTTCCCAGTCTTCGGGATCTTCGTATTCCCGGTCCTCGGCAGAGCGGACTTCGTTGGTCTTGGCATCCCCGCGACGGAACACGGCGACCACATCTTCAATCGGGACCACGAACAGCACATTGTCGGGCTCAAAATCCACGGGGATGGCATCGCTGGGGTTGAACAGCACTTTGTCGTATTTCTTGACCGGAAAATCATCATCCCGGGCAATCTGCACGCTGATTTCCACCACGCGTCCGGTAATGTTTGGAATCTCGGCCTTATCGGGAAGGACAATCCCCCCCTTGGTCGTCTGGCGACTTTCGTCTTTACGAATGAGAATTCGCATTCCCAGAGGTTCAACCCAGTCTGACACTAAAAATCTCCCCGCTTATTCAGTTCTAATCAGTTCAATGAACGCGTTACCGTTCCGACAATATGACAGGCTGCCATCAGTCCAGTCTGTGGAAAGGCTAAAATAACCTGTTTGTTCTATGGAATACAATCATAGTCCATGACTCCCCTGAAAAGAACCCCGAAAATGCCGACTGATTTTCCGTTTACGTACGATTTGACGCAGAAACTGCCGGTGGCCTTGCCGCTGCAGTGCCTGGAAATGCTGTTCGGGAATTCCCCTCAATATGAATTCTTTGAATAATTCAGACGTTTTTCAGTGCATTTTCAGACGCGCCAGGTTCTTCTATAGTTGATAAAATAACTTGTACATCTATAAAGAGAGTGCAGAGATTTTGTAATCAACTGGCAAACGGATCCATTTGGATCCAGGTTTTTTAATGACAACAGGAGACTGACATGGACAAGCAGACAATGATCGCAAACCTCAATGAGGACCTGGCGAGTGAACTCGCTGCCATCATTCAATATACCACGTACGCTGCCAAAGCGACCGGCCCCTATCGACCGCAGCTGACGCAGTTCTTTCTGGCGGAAGTCCCCGATGAACTGGGACATGCTCAATTTCTGGCGAATAAAATCGTCGCCCTCGGCGGAGAACCTGTCACGGTTGCCGGTAAAGTGACCGCAGCACACACCAATCATGAGATGCTGGAAGCAATCCTGGTAGCCGAAAAAGAAGCGACCGCCGGGTATACCCAACGCGCCAAAGAAGCCGAAGAACTTGGCGACAAAGGTTTGGCCGTTCAACTGGAAGATATGGTCCGCGATGAAAGCGGGCACGCAGAAGAAGTCGAACGCATCCTCCGGGACTGGCCACTATAAGCATAAGCCGTCTAACGGCTCTCAAGTCAGGTCAGTCAGATTCTTTTTCTGACTGACCTGTTTAGGGTCTTAACTGGATGTCCCAAAGAAGAAGGGCATCAGTTGATGGCCTTTCGGCAGCAGCAGATTACTGGCGCCAGCCGTGATTTCATCATAACTGCCGGCCTGGTCCGGGCGGACATTCTTGCCGCAAATGGCGAAAGGCACATATCCATGGCTGTGAGTCTTGGTGCGTAGAAACGTAGGATGATCGGGGCAGACCAGGAGCCGGTAATCACCCTGAGATTTCAGGTAGCCATGTACCGGGCCCACGATGTGCTCGTCGATATTCTCCAGGGCTTTGACCTTTTCTTCCACTTCCCCTTCATGGGATGCTTCGTCGGTCGCCTCGACATGCACGACGACAAAATCCGTATTCTTCAATGTCTCAATCGCAGCCCGTCCTTTGGCAGCATAATCGGTATCGATATACCCGGTAGCTCCTTCGACTTCAATCACATCCCAGCCCAGCAGGCGTCCCAGCCCCCGCAGCAGATCGACTGCGGTGATCACGGCCCCCGTTTTGTTAAACTGCTCCAGAAACGGTTTCAACGCCGGTCGACTTCCCTGACCCCAGAGCCAGATCTGAGTTGCCGGCGACTGACCGTCAGTTCGCTTCTGGTTCTTTGCCGATTTCGTAAACAGTTTTTTACTCCGCTCCATCAGATCCAGCAGCAGTTCACTGCCTCTGCCGGACGGCAGATCATGTTCGATCGACTGGTCGGTTAAATCATGGGGAGGCGTTGTCGAAGTGCCTGTATCGAACGGCCGATCATCGGCATCTTTCGCGCGGTAAATGAGCAGGTTCCGATAGCTCACCCCCTGGTGAAATTCCCACTGGGGTTCCTCCGCCGTCGCTTCCTGCAGGAGGGCCACCAGCTCTGCACCGACATCATTGGGGAGTTGTGATGCAGTAAAACTGGCCATGTTCCCATCAGCAATCGTTACGAAATTACAACGGATCGCCCAGTCATGGGGTCCCAGTTCAATCCCCTGTGCCGCCGCTTCCAGCGGTGCGCGACCCGTGTGATACACCAGCGGATCGTATCCAAACAGACTCATCGTCCCCACATCACTGCCGGAAGGCATGGAAGCGGGAACCGTATCGGTGCGTCCCAGAATTCCTTCTGAAACCACGGCATCCATGTGGGGGACATTGGCTGACTGCAGAGGAGTTTTACCCCCCAGTGCATCCTGCGGTTCGTCCGCACAACCATCGGGAATCACGAGCACATATTTCATATCAGGGTACTTACTGTCAGGCAGGATCTGGGAGAACTGGAAAAGAGAACTGTTTTGTCCTCAATATCCTGAATTTTCGTCTTTCCTGCAAGTAATCAGAGTCAGGAAATGTCGAGACAACCCTTGATCGAAGCCTGTGCAGCACAGCGAGAGCGCATCACATTTAACCACAGCGTCTCGCGATCTGTTATCCTCGGTCCAGTCGGACCTGGAGACGCTGCAGTTGAACTGGAAACCATCCAGGAATCATGAAGGCCCTTATTGAGGAGCAGGATCCTCTCCGACAAATTCCTGTGGTGGCGTCATTTCAGCAGTGATGACCTTCCACGAATCACCCATTTCACGAAACTGATTGAAATTTTTCGGTGTGTAGGAAAATTCCAGTTCAGGCGTTTTCATCAAGGCCTGTCCCTTTTCAAAATAGGAGTGCATGGCGGCATCCAGTGCGCCGGTCATCAGCAGGGTGCGCTCACACGGGTAGGGTTCTTCCTTGTGCACAAACAGATGTTGAATCGCATGCGAAAATGCCCGGAACAGGTTTCGGTTACCCCAGGGTCCCGGGAAGAACGTGGTCGCTTTTGGCTGCGCTTCACCTTTCACCTGGCAGGCAAAGTTCCAGCGGACGCCGTTCGCGCCGATTTTCAGCATCGTGGCGCGAAATCCATCCTTGTATTCCAGCAGGATCCCATGCGGTTCTGCTGCCCCTTCCGCGCCGATCGGATCGAACAGACCCCGCTTTTTTTCGCCCAGTTCCGCCTGCATGGCTGCTTCGGCCAGCTTCATCGACCAGCGTCCCTGGCGGCCGGCTTTGATCAGATCATCGCCTTTCAGAAACTGAACCGTTGAAATCCCCGTTTCGCCTCCCTTACGGAATTCGACCATCGACTGCAGGACTTCAAGCCCGTGGATATCGTATTTCTCAATCGGTCCTCCATGAATCGAGACCGCGTCTTCCAGTTCCGTGCCAGAGGGAATTTCCAGCGGAATCGTGCGTTGTGCCAGCGGAACCGAACTGCCGACCATCATCGGGAATTCGTACTTCCGCGAAGTGTCATACATTTCCCGGGCCCAGTCCCAGCGATAAGAAAAATGTTTGTCACTGAAGACCGGGACAAAGCGTTTTGATTTCTCCATAACCGCCACGATTTCATCAAAGAACCGTTTGCGCGGGTACTTGGTCTGTCCGAATTTGGTATCAGGATAATCGCCGTGCTCACCAATCGAAAGCACTGCGTCGACCGCCAGTTCATCACCGCCGAGAGTCAACGCGTCTCCGATTGTCTTATAAAAGGGGATCTCATATTTTTTGGCAATCCCCCGGGAGAGATCCCGGTCCGTAAACTGATCGCCGTAGAAAGAAACGACATCGCACTGTGGTTGCTGAAGCTCACCGTTAAACAGGTACGGCCCTAAAAACGGATGCAGAATATGAAAAGCATGCGACAGATAAAAACACTGTGTGTAGACGGCAGCGACTTGCGGACGTTTGTTTTCCTCGGCGGCTTTCAGAGCCTGTTGCTGCCAGTTCAGGCCGGCGGCCCCAGCGACAGCGGCAGCACTCAGCTTTAACATTTCACGCCGGGAAAGAGAGGACAGGGACTGGTGAGAAAAGGTATCCGTCATGAGGTTGACTCCAGTGGTGGGCTAATTGAGGCGAGACTCAGTTTTCATCGTATCAAATCATATTGATCTCTTCACCAGTTTTTTTCGGAAGCTCTGCTATTTCTCTTAGATTTTTTTAGTCATCCTTAGGGACCGGGAATAAAAAAACTGCGATGCAAAGCACAGGCTTCGCATCGCAGTGATATCATCAATCTTCTCGTGTCTCAGGAATTATTGCATTTTCGCACAGATGGCTTCTGCCATTTCCTGAGTTCCGACGGCGGTCGGATCGTTACGATCATCTTTCAGGTCGTAGGTCACGTCTTTACCTTCTTCAATCACGTCAGCAACTGCCTTGTCCAGCTTCGCAGCCGCTTCGTGTTCGCCGAGGTAATCCAGCATCATCTTACCGGACAGGATCAGGGCAACCGGATTCACTTTATTCTGCCCTTTATACTTGGGAGCAGAACCGTGGGTCGCTTCGAAGATCGCGGCTTCGGTTCCGATGTTCGAACCAGGGGCAACCCCCAGGCCACCCACCAGGCCGGCACACAGGTCACTCAGAATGTCACCGTACAGGTTGGATGTCACAAGCACGTCGTACAGTTCCGGTTTTTGCACCAGCTGCATGCACATGTTGTCAATCAGACGCTCGTTATACTCGATGCTGCCGCCACAGTCGGTCGCAATGCCTGCCAGCTTCGGATCGGCTTCGACGCCTTCTGACAGTTCATCCCATTCAAATTTAGCGCCGTAGGCTTTCGCGACGGCCCGTGTTTCATCATACCACAGACCATCAGTGAACTTCATGATGTTTGCTTTGCAGATCGAAGTCACAGACTGGCGTTTGTTGTCGACTGCATATTTGAAAGCGTAGTTACAGATATCGCGAGTACCCTGGTAAGACATTGGCTTGATACTGACGCCGGTCTCATCAAGGGGAGTATTGATCTTTTTACCCGTCGCGAATTCGTTGATCTTTTTGATCAATTCCGCTGTTTTTTCCTGACCCGCCTGAAACTCAACGCCGGCATACAGGTCTTCTGTGTTTTCTCGTACCACGACCAGATCGACATTGGAGTCGGCAAAGTAGGTCCGCACACCTTTGTAGGTTTTACAGGGGCGGATGCAGGCATACAAACCCAGTTCCTGTCGCAGGAACACGTTCACACTGCGGAAGCCTTTTCCGATGGGTGTGGTGATCGGTGCTTTCAAGGCGATTTTGTTGGCCCGGATCGAATCCATCACACGATCTGGAACGCCACCTTCAGCTTCAATGACTTCGATTCCACATTCCTGAACATCCCAGTCGATTTTCACGCCAGTGGCATCAACACATTTTCTGGTTGCCTCGGCAATTTCCGGTCCAACTCCATCACCCGGAATTAGTGTGACTTTATACATCGTTTCCTCTAATACTTCTGACAAAAAGGGAATGCGACCAGGTTCTCAAGTGTTATGAATACCACGCTACGAGCCTGCTGACTCTTGAAACCAAAGGCCATACTGGTTGATACTGATTACTTAGCTCACAGACAAGCAGTGACCGTATCAAAACGGAAATCGCTTTTCAACTATACGCGATAGCCCGCGCCTACTTTTCACATCAATCAGGGATTCTCATGCTCCAGCGTTTTTTCAGGAATTACCTGCTCCGACACCAGAACAGAGCCAACCAGATCCTGCACCTGATTGGTGTCCCGCTCACTTTTGGGGGACTGATCGGATTTGGCATCGCGGGAAACTGGATTTATGCGGGAATGGCATTTTTTGCTGGATATGCCTTACAGTTTCTGGGTCACGCCATCGAGCGGAATGATGCGGGCGAACTCATTTTGATCAAGAAGCTCTGTGGTAAACCCTACACGGAATTCGGACCTGAGACTCAAAATCAACAGAATTTTGACCATTCGTCAAAAAAGTCAAGTTGTAACGATTAAATCGCCGATACCGAATGTAGTGATTCTACCAACTAGACTCCCTGCCCTGCGCTCTACCGACTATTTTGCGACAAGGTTGTCTTACAGCAGTTGGTAATTTCTCCCTGAAAGTACTATCGATTATGAACTTAAGTGATTATGAACATACACTTTGTGCCCATAATCGTCGTTCATGTCTTGAAGGATAAAAACATGAACCTTCGCCAGAAGTTACACCAGTTTTTCTGCGGATGCCTGATTACCAGCCAACTTGTTGGCTGTCACGGTCTGGGTACCGATACCGATCTTCATTATCTCGGGGACAAAGAGCTCCAGTATTATGAGGATGTCGCCACTAAAATTGAATACCCGGCGGTCTATGAAGAGACACCGGAAGAGATCACATTTTCAGGGAAACCACGGACGCTGACGGATCGTTCACAGGATGAAATCTGGGATTTACCCCTGATGGACGCAATTCATCTGGGGCTGGCCAACAGTGAGGTCATCCGTGTTTCCGGTACGCTGGGAACCAACGGCAACGCACTGTTAAATAATCCGGATGGCACCCCTTCGATTTATGACCCTTCCATCCAGGAAACCAACGTGCTGCTGGGTGGATCGCGTGGTGTCGAGGCGGCATTGTCGGCATTTGATACTACATTTACTGCGAACATGCTCTGGGGCCGTTCCGAACAGGTGCAGAACAGCCCGTTCTTTGGTGGAATTCCCGGCGGTACGCTCACACAGGAAACCGGACAATTTCAGTCTGGTCTGTCCAAAACATTCGCGAACGGCGGCCAGTTTGCCCTGTCTCATAACTGGAACTACACAGGCAGTAACGCCACCAGCCAGCTGTTTCCCTCTACCTATGCCGGAAACGCGGGACTCTCTTATCGCCAACCGTTCCTGGCAGGAGCCGGCGTTGATTACACCCGCATTGCCGGTCCGATTGGTTCCGGATTCACCGGGATTACCGGGGTCAGCCAGGGGGTCGTGATTGCCCGCATCAACAATGACCTGGTACTGGCAGATTTCGAGCGAAACGTACGGAACCTCATTTCTGATATTGAAGAAAGTTACTGGCAACTTTACCTGGCATACCGCCTGTATGATACACAGGTGGTCGCCCGGAACTCTGCACTTCGCAGCTGGCGGGAAGCCCATGCAAAACTGGAAGCCGGCGGTACCAGAAACTTCAAACCCGCTGATGAGGCACAGGCGAAAGACCGTCTGTTTGAAACACAGTCACTGGTTCAATCAACTCGTAGCGATATCTACACAGCAGAGAGCCGCTTTCGAAGGCTGGTTGGTCTGCCGGTGAATGATGGAAAAATCATTCGACCGATCGATGACCCGATTGCAGCAGAATTCACTCCTGACTGGAGTATGTGTCTGACTGAAGCCCTCGTACATCGCGTCGAATTACGTAAACAGAAATGGAACATTAAAAGTCTGGAATTCCAGAGAATGGCTGCCACCAGTCTGACCAAACCACGGTTGGACCTGGTTTCCAGCTACCAGGTGAATGGCTTCGGCGATCGTCTGTTGAGCCAGAAAAATACCGATGGCGTCACTTCACAGGGTCTGCATAGTGCTTATGGAACCCTGATGGATAATGACCAGGACAGCTGGACTGTTGGCTGGGAATTCAGTATGCCCCTTGGTTTCCGTTCGGCACATGCCCAGGTGGAAAACCTCGAATTCCGCCTCTCGAAAGCACGAGCCGTGCTCAAAGCACAGGAAATGGATGTCAGCCAGGAACTGGCGATCACATTTCAGGACCTGACCAAAAACTATGCGACGGCACAGTCCAACTTTAACCGCTGGCGTGCGGCCCGCAGACGTGTGGAACTGTTTGACGCCGAAGTTCAGGCAGGAACGACAACCCTTGACACACTGTTACGTGCCCAGTCCTCACTGGCTGCCGCCGAAACCGAATACTACCGCTCACTGGTGGCCTACAACGTTGCGATCAAGAACCTCCACAAATGGAAAGGCACACTGCTGCAACATAACAATGTGCATCTCATGGAAGGTGAATGGTCTCCGGTTGCCTATCAACAGGCTGTCCGACGTGCCTGGGCCAGAACACACGGAGTCGACGCTCATAAACTGCGAAGCAAACCGGAACCATTTGTTTCGGATGGCTACATCGGAGAAGTGGGTGTCATGCCTGCAGCCGAAGGTCAATCGTTCTCCTCAGGACAGGAAGGGATGACACCGGATATCCTGCCAGTTCCGGAACCGGGAATGACCCCGGAATATGCTCCCCCGGCACCTGCCACGTCAGGCGAGCCGGAAGCACGTCTGCAACTCAACGAAGATACTCAAAGTCGAAACCCGTTTGTCCAGTCCGACATCGAGAACGCGGTGAAAATCGCGCTCGAGTCGGAACCACCGGCGCCTCAGCCCAGGATTAAACAGGTTTCTTCTACACAGGAAGAGCTGCCGATTGCTGACACTGAGAAAAACTTTGATGTTGAGTTCATGCCCGCCACCAGTTTTGTAGAGTGAGCACTGACTGTGTCCCGTTTTGCTATCGTGTCTCCAGGAACAATTGAAGCGAGTATAGCAAATTGGGAGACGTTACCGCCAAAAGCGACACATCCTGAAACAACGAATGTACGCATTGCCTTGATTACACAGTTTCCACTGGCTGGGAATTCGGCCCTTCGACTATTTGAAAATACGTTCACGAATTTCAGTATGCATTTCTATAAACAGGTGCTAGTTTTAAACATATCTTTCGTTTGATTCATCGCTGACGCTTGTTTCATACAAAAATACCAGTATCGATGTCCATCTCCATCGATTGTTGTTTCCTGATGTTGAGCTGTCTTTGCGCTGACGATACCTCCATTTTGTCAGACCTGCGCAGACAGTTCACACTGAGTTTTCGGGATTGAACACCCGCCACTGACCAGGCCTGTGGAAAGCATACAAAAGATAATCAATGGTGGCTGGACGAATTCCTCGTCTTCTCAGACTGATTGCGCTGTTACAGTCGGGACGTGTTTACAACTCTGCACAACTTGCCAGCGAATGTGAAGTCAGTCGCAGGACCGTCTTCCGAGACCTGAAAACGCTTCAGGAATCGGGGATCTACGTTCTGTATGATGATGAGAAACAGGGATATCAGCTTCCCTGGAGAACCATTGTCCCGTTTAAAGACCTCACCTTCGAAGAAGTCCTTGCCCTCTTTGTGCTCAGCCAGGATCTCGACAAAACCATCGTGGGGTTGCCACTGGATAGCATTGCACATACCGCGTCCGTCAAAATTCTCAGCAGTTTGCCCGACGCATTGCGCGAGCAAGTGATTGAAGCGGCTCAGTCCATATCCATCTGGCTCACACCCTGCAATCCGTCGCTGCGGAACGAATTGCACTATAAAACCATTCTGAAAGCAGTCACATCAAAACAAAACGTGCGGATTCAATATGTCTGCCCGAACGAGCAAAAAACAGCCTCTACCATGTTGAGCCCGTACCATATGCTCTATTCGAATCGCCAGTGGTTTGTAGTAGGACGCTCCTCCGTCGATCGGGGGATCAAAGTATTTCCGATTCAGAAAATGATCAAATCTGAACTGCTCGACGAAAAATTCAAAAAACCCTCCCGCTTTAAGCTCGACCGCTATCTCGACCATTCCTGGGATCCTGTGCAGCAGTCATCCAGAACCGTTTCTGTGAAAATTCGCTTTGAAAGCCAGGCTGCTCAGACTGTCTCACAGATCATCTGGGACAAGTCACAGGAAATCCGTAAGCTCAAAGGGGGTGCCATCGAATTCCGGGCACGCGTTGGTGACCTGGAACAGATGACTGACTGGCTGCTGAGTTTCGGAAACCAGGCGGAAGTGATCTCCCCCCCCTCACTGCGAAAACTGATCAAAACCCGTATTTCTGAAATGTCACAGATTTACAGTAAAAAATCGAGCCGGAACTGATTTCAAAATCAAGGCGAACTTCTTTTTCTATCAGCTGTCTAAACTCACACATCACCCACAAACAGCTCTCACTGATTTTGATAAAGATCGCGCATGTACACTCACTTTGACTTCACAGCCGATTATTCTGTGAAACCTCTCAAAATCCCGCATCAAACTGCTGACCTGCCTCACCATTAGGTTTACTATTTCAGGGTAGGAAATCCGTACCTCAACGCAGGAAATCTGCTAATTTCCGCTTGAAGAGCGCCCGAGAACGTGTGTCTGACCGCAGCCATTGCGTATGATGTTACCAGTCACACAGATTCAAAACTCCCCGTGGAGGGAACCAGATCCCGTCCCGGGAATATCCCGTTATCCAGACCAGAGCAACCACCGGCTTCAGAAACGAATCCGCAAATGGCTCTGCTATCAGTTAAGACCCCGTTTTACGGGTAGTAAGAAGTGGAGATTCTCTCCACAGACAGACAAAAGATTAAATTGAAGTGAGGAAAGACAAAATCATGTCAGATGGAATTCAATTCGCGGCACGGACAACCGTCGAGCAGGTGGAAGAAGGAAATGAACTGGCCCCCAAATTTGATCAGGACGGTTTAATTCCTGTCGTAACGACCGACTTTACGTCGGGTGAACTGCTCATGCATGCTTATATGAATGAGGAAGCACTCAAAAAAACCATCGAACTGGGCGAAGCCGTTTACTGGAGCCGCAGCCGACAGGTACTCTGGCACAAAGGTGCCACCAGCGGGCTCGTACAGAAAGTCAAAGCCCTGCTGATTGACGACGACCAGGATACCATCTGGTTAAGGGTCGATGTCATGGGAGGCGGAGCCAGCTGCCACGTAGGCTATCGTTCCTGTTTCTACCGCCGCGTGCCCGTGGGTGAAGAGACGAAAGAAAAAGGCCTGGCACTGGAGTTCACCGAAACAGAAAAAGTATTCGACCCGAAAGATGTTTACGGAGACGCTCCCAATCCGACCAAACTGTAAACTGTACCACGGACACAGGTGACCTATGAGCCAATTCAGTCGACGTGACTTTCTCGCTGCCTCCCTGGCCGCGACAGGCACTGCATTTTCCCTTGATGAGTGGGCCTGCGCGAATCAGGCAGACACAACCCGCAATCCGAATCTGCATATCGCGGCGTTCCGGTTTGATGTTTCTCCTCCCAAAGGGCATTCCCTGTGCGGCGGCTGGATCAAACCGGTCGTGGGGTATGACGATTCACTGGAAGCCATCGGCTACGTTCTGCTGGGAGCCGGCAAACCGATTGTCGTCTGCGCCGTCGACTGGACCGGGCTGCTGAATGACGCTCATATCGCCTGGCGAACCGCTCTGGCTGAAGCCGCCGGCACTACCATTGACCGGGTCGCCGTCCAGTGTGTGCATCAGCATAACGCCCCTTTCGCCTGCCTGAACGCCGAACAGATCATCCTCGAACAAGGCGACCTGCCGCACATCGTCGAGCTCGACTTCTTCAATGAATGTCTGGACAAAGCCCGTAAAGCAGTCACCGCGGCCCTTCCCAAAGCGGAGCCAGTGACGCATGTTGCACACAGCCAGGGGAAAGTCGACAAGGTCGCCTCCAACCGTCGGATTGACCGCGACAAAAACGGGAAAATTGTCCGCATGCGAGGTAGCAGCTGCAAAGACGAGACCCTGCGAAGCATGACCGAAGGGACTATCGATCCATTCCTGAAAACGATCGCCTTTTACAACAAAGACAAAAAACTGGTCTCCTGTCATTACTATTCGACGCATCCCATGAGCTATTACGGCGACGGGCGCGTCAGCAGTGACTTCACCGGCATCGCCCGTAAACAGCGTCAGCAGGAAGAACCTGGCTGCACGCACATTTATTTCACTGGCTGTGCCGGGAATGTTTCAGCCGGCAAGTACAACGATGGCACCAAACCCCTGCGGGGGATTCTGGCAAAGCGCATCTATGATGGCATCATCGCTTCCGAAAAAGGGCTCAAACCGGAACCGGTCGGACAGCTGACCTGGAAAACACATGACATTTTACCTCCCGTTCGCAGCACTTTCAGCGTAGAAGAATTGACGAAGTCGATTTCCAATAAAGACAACAGCGTTGTGAATCGCAATCGGCCCTCCTACACGCTGGCCTGGTTACAACGGGTCGAGAAGAAAATTCCGATTACACTCAGTTCTCTGCAGATGAATGACATCAAAACGCTACACCTGCCGGCGGAGAGCTTTATCGAGTACCAGTTGCGTGCACAGAGCATTCAACCCGATCAGTTTATCGCGACAGCCGCTTATGGAGATGGCGGACCCTGGTACATTCCCGTCGCGGAAGAATATCCCGCAGGTGGCTACGAAGTCAGTGTGGCCTTCTGCGATCCCGGTATTGACGCCGTGATGACGCAGGGCATGAAAACTCTGCTGGACAGTTAATAATATCAATCAACGTATTACGAATTACGTTTATTACGAGGTCGAAATAATATCATGGGTATGACAATCATGCGGCGGATCAAGTTTAATGCGGGTCACCGCTTATTCCGCCATGAAGGGAAATGCCAGTTTTTTCATGGTCACAACTACGTGGCCGACTTTTATGTCACCGGTCCCGATACGGACGCGGTCGGGCGCATTATCGATTTTGCGCACCTCAAAAGCCTGCTTAAAGGCTGGATCGATGAAAACTGGGATCACGGTTTCCTGCTGAATATCGAGGACGAGAACGGCTTGAACGCGATCCGCATGGTCGAGCCCACCAAGTACTTCGTACTGCCCTACAATCCCACGGCGGAAAACATGGCCCGCTACCTGCTGGATGAAGTCTGCCCGAACCTGCTCAACGACCTGGGCGTCCAGGCTGTCAAAGTCGTCATCTGGGAAACCGAAGAATCGTGTGCGGAAGCAACCATCGATCAGAAAGACAAATCCGAACACAGTCTGCTGGATGCGTTTCAGACCGATTCTTTTCCGACCGGCCTGCACTGGTAAGCCTCGCGGAATCCATTCGACAACAAACTCAACAAAAAAAGCTCTGGACTGATCTGGTCCAGAGCTTTTTTAATTGTCTCACATTCGCTTTACCGCTTAGTCTTCTGCAACGTAAGGCAGCAGACCGATGAAGCGGGCTCGCAGCACGGCTTTACGCACAGCACGCTGATACAGGGCTGAAGTGCCTGTGCGACGACGAGGCAAAATACGTCCTTCGCGATCCAGGAGAGAACGCAGTGTTCTCAGATCCTTGTAATCGACATAGACGGGACGTGGGATGTTACCATCCGGGCAGAACCGACATTTGAGCTTCTTTTTCAGACGAGCTCGTTTTTTCCGCCGTTTGACAATCTCTTTACGTGATAAACCGACTGACATTCTGTTTTCCTTTTTCATGCGCCGTAAACTAGGGACACCCGAAAGCCGGGGCGACGCTGATTTCCTGTTGCTGGCTGGAATCGAAGATCACACTCTTCGACCTCGTGGGAACGATCAGCTTACCAGCTTGATTTCTTCATGCCGGGAATCAGGCCATCTAAAGCCATATCCCGCAGAGCGATACGCGAAATCTGGAACTTGCGATAGTTGCCACGGGGACGTCCGGTCAGCTGACACAGACGGCGGAGACGGGTTTTGCTGGAACTACGGGGCAGTTTAGCAAGCCCTTCGTAATCACCTTTTGCAACCAGTTCTGCCCGTACAGCGGCGTACTTTTCAACCAGTTTTGCGTTTCGTTTCTGTTTTTCAATCTTCGATTTGGAAGCCATTTATATACCTTCTGCGACAAATTCCAAAATAGGGAACGACAGTTATACTGCCCGCCACGCCAGATCGTCAACTTGGCGGGCTGTTTTCAAAGCAAAATCAACTAAAAAAACGCAAACTTCAACGCGAACCCCTGCTCGCGGGCAGCGACAAAGTGTACATGCGCGCTATTTTTTCTCTTTGGGGGGCTGCGGTCGGAAATACTTCATGGATTCCACCACCACCGTGCGACGGGTCGCGATGCGTACCAGCAGCGACAGAAAATAGTTACCCCAGCCGGATACCGTGTACTGCCGCTTCTTCTCCAGCGCCTTCAGACCGGTTTTGACCACCTGGTCGACGGTCTGATAACGATGTTTCTTCAACCAGCCTTCCACACCGGCGACATCAAAAAACTCGGTCTGCGTCGTTCCCGGGCAAAGGGCCGTTACCGTCACACCTTTATCGCGGGCTTCGGCCCAGAGGCCTTCTGTGAAATGCAGCACATAGCTTTTACTGGCCGCATAAGCTGACATGTAGGCAACCGGTTGAAACGCAGCAACCGAGGCGATGTTGATAATCCCCCCGTGCTCCCGTTCCATCATCTCGGGCAGATAAAAATAAGTCAGGTCTGTCAGGGCACCGATATTCAGTCGAGCCATCTGCATCACCCGTTCCCGATCCGTCGCTGCGATATCAGAAACCACACTGAAACCCGCATTGTTAATCAGCAACTCAACCTGCACGCCCCGCGCTTTGACTTCGTCATACAGCCGGGCAGGGGCCTCCTGCTCGGAAAGATCCAGCACAACCACTTCGGTTTTTGTGCCATGCCGGGTCAGCAGTTCTGCAGCCAGTTCTTCCAGTTTCTCTTTACGTCGGGCCGTCAGCACAAGATGCATTCCCCGGGCAGCCAGCCGGTGCGCAAACTCCAGGCCGATTCCGGATGAAGCACCCGTAATCAGAGCCCATCGATCAGAATATTCATCTATCACTGCTGACTCTCCAGAAGTATCCTGTTTGGAGACTGAGATTTTCCATTTTGAAAAGAGGTCGGGAAGAAGTGCTGCCCGCGTCCTCGGAGATCGTAATTCAATTTCCCTCTGTTGAAAACCCCGTAACCACTGATAATAAACTTACTTTGATCGATTTTTCACCCTTTTTTCATTGCTCAATCAAGTCAGAATCAGAATTCGAGGAGAAAAATGACCCCTGTCGACAGACTCAGCCGCGACGAAGTACGCAGTGTTGACCAGCGCACCATCGAAGAATTCGGCTTACCCGGCGTCGCTCTCATGGAGAACGCCGGCCGTGGCGTGTTCGAACTGCTCATCTCGCTCAAAGCAACGGGACCAGTAAAAATCTGTGTTGGCAAAGGCAATAACGGCGGCGACGGCTTTGTCATCGCCCGTCATCTCGATAACGCCGGCATGCCTGTCGAAATCTATCTGCTGGCGGATCCCTCAGAACTCAAAGGGGACGCCGCCATCAATTTTCACGTGGCGCGACGCATGGAAATCGACATGCACATTGATCCCGACCTGGATCAGCCGGACGCATTCTGTGAATTCCTCAATTCAGCCGACTGGATTGTCGATGCCCTGTTGGGGACCGGCGTGCAAGGCACAATTCGCGAACCCTACGCCACCGCGATTTCAATCATCAATCAGGCACCCGGATTCAAGCTGGCCGTCGACCTGCCTTCAGGCCTCGATTGCGATACCGGACAACCACTGGGCGAATGTATTCACGCCCATCAGACCGCGACCTTCGTCGCCGAAAAACAAGGTTTCGCCAATCCCGATTCCCGGCAGTACACGGGAACCATCCATGTTCTGCCAATCGGTGCACCACGCAAAATCGTGCAGGATCTCCTGCAAAAACAGGATTCCGGCGAAAATTGATCCGTTTTCCGCTTTGTGTAAAATCAATGCAAACTTAAAAAATAGCCCGTTTCAGTAAAACGGGGGTTCTCAAAACCTCTTCTCACGCTGTATATTAGGTAGCAGACGGTGCACGCGATTTCCGAAATCCACAATCACTGTTGGCTTTCTCATGTCATTCCCTGTGAACAAAAACAGGGCAAGGTTCGTCTCCATGGACAAAAATTTCTGGTATCTGAAAAACTGCGATCTCTTTGAACGCTTGAGTCAGGATCAGATTGCGCATGTTGAACGTAATTCCTCGGTTCGGAATTTTGCGCGCGGAAATATGGTTTACCTCCCCACAGAAAGCAGCGATTCGGTTTATCTGCTCCTGTCTGGCAGAATCAAACTCTATCATCTGACAACCGAAGGAAAACAGGCTCTGCTGGCGTTGATCGAACCCGGCGAACTCTTCGGCGAGCTGGCCATCCTGGGTGGCGGTGAACGCGAAGAATATGCAGAAGCCATGCTCAAAGCCTCGATTCTCCGCATCCCGGGCCAGATCATTCAGGATCTTATGGAACATCACGCGACCGTCTCGCTGGGCGTGACCAAGCTGATGGGCTTAAGGCGACAACGGATCGAACAGCGCCTTAAATCGCTGCTGTTTCGCTCGAACCGCGATCGTCTCACTCATTTACTGCTCGAATTAGCAGAAAAATATGGACGCTTCACCAATGAAGGAATTCTGATCAACATCAAACTCTCGCATCAGGAACTGGCCAGCATCATCGGCAGCACGCGGGAAACCGTGACCGTGCTGCTGGGCGAACTTCAGGACGAACGCAGCATCGACATCCAGAAGCGCCACATTATCTTACGGAAAGCCCGGTACCTGGCACATTCGATTGATTTTAAACTGACACCCGCCTTCCAGTCTAAACCAGATCAGTCGGGTGAATTCGTCTTAAGAGGAGCCGAAGCCTGAAATAAATCCCGCCATTCTCCCCACAGTCAGCTGAAATGCAGGGAAACTGTATGCTATCTCACAGATCATACTGGCACTGGCTACGATAATAAAAGCAGGGGAAAAGTCCCACAAAAGAAAGAAAGCAGAATTCCTGCTGATGTAGCAGGAGGTTTGAACATGAACAAAAACAACCCAACTCCATCCTCAATCGATACCGAAACAGAATGGCGCGACTGCGCACCAGGTGACCTGTGTCAGTTTGTGTCAGCGATGAAAAAACGTAAGCAGATCAGCCACCTGATCACCGGTGCCGAGATCCTGACGGTCTGCCTGGTCGTCGGCCTGATTGGATTCGTCGGCATGTATCAGATTTCGGGCTCCGCGGGCTCCTCCGGCGATCAGATTGCCGGCAAAAAAATGCCCGGAGGCATTAACTGTCAGCAGGCCCTTGACTATGCGAATGACTATCTCGCGCATCGGCTCGATCAACATACAGAGGAGCAGATGCAGGTCCACCTCGCCCATTGTCCCAAATGCCAGAAAAAGGTTGATGAAATTGAAGCTAATATGCACAATAACCCGGCCCAGCTCAAAGCCGCCCGGCAAAAGCAGGCGGACTGGGAAGCGTATGTGCTGGCTTTGAATGACTGATACTCTGTAAAGACTCGCCGATCACCTGCCTGGCACTCTGAGTGATACTGTCTGATTCCCTGAAAGGATTGAGGGGATGTCTGAAGAAGAACAACAACCAGTCAACGACGATACCAGTTCCAACGAAGACGACTTTCTGGCCGCCTTCGCTGCGAGCAGTCAGGTCGATGAAGAGATCGACGCCGATTACGAACGGACGCTCGAAGCCATCGAAGCCGTTGAACGGGATCTGGAACTGCCAGACGAACCGACGGCCGATGAAACCGTCGAACAACCGAAAAGCAGCAGTACATCGGTAAAGCGCGAAGTCCGCATTCCTCCACGTCACATCATCGAAGCAGCCCTGTTTGTCGGCGGCAAACCGCTGACGACCAAAAAACTCTGCTCGCTGCTCAATGATGAATACTCTTCTTCCTATGTCGACGATTTACTCGATGACATTAATCGCCAGTACATTGAAGAAGCGCGACCCTATGAGATCCGGATGGAAGAAGGGGGCTACCGCCTGATCCTCAGGCACGACTTCGAACGCATTCGCAACCGCGTGTATGGCTTCGGTCCCAAAGAAGTCAAGCTCTCACAGGATGCCCTCGAAGTCCTCGCACTCGTCGCCTATCAGCAGCCGATCACGAAAGATCAGATCATCGAAGCAGGCAAAGACAAAGCCAACGGCATCCTCCGCCAGCTGCTCAGACGCGAACTGATCGCCATCGAACGCAACGAAGATAAAAAAGCGGAAGTCAAATACATCACCACCGCCCGCTTCCTGCAGGTCTTCGGCTTAGGCAACATCGAAGAGCTGCCCTACATCGAATCGTTGAGTCATAAGTAAATCGTCACACACGATACTGGCCCATGATGACGATATCCTGATAGACGCCATCCAGGCATCTTGCGAACCGCTTCACGCCTTCCACCTCGTAACCGTGCTTGCGATACAGGTTCAGCGCGACTTCGTTATCTGCAAACACTTCCAGCTCCAGTCGCTTCAAACCCCGTTCCCAGGCATGATTCATCGCGCGTTCCAGCAGTTGGTTGCCGATTCCCTGGCCTCGCTGTTCTGCGACGACCCCCATGCCCAGTCGGGCCACATGCCTGACGGAATCGCGCACGTGAGGAATGATGTCGGCCCAGCCGACAATCTGCTGGTCGATCACTGCCACATATTGAGCATGGTTCTGTTCGACGTTATGTCTGATATAGACTTCCGTATTCTCCGGGGAAGGGAGTTCCACAGTCAGCAGGTATCTTCTTTCAGCCGCCACGCGCGCCATCGCATCTCGAAAACCGGCAAGATCATCCAGCTGGATTGGTCTGACTTCGAACTCCGTGATTCCGGACTCATCAAACAAGAAACGCGATTGGACTGATCCCATCCCCGTGTCAAGACGGTGACAAACACGTTAGTTTATGACAAAGTCCAGCCTGAACATGTTC
>CENL01006445.1_pt1 | contig 35252 bp, 29 predicted proteins | sample 530221 | NCBI WGS metagenome assembly CENL01 (sample SAMEA2619791, study PRJEB7988) | marine metagenome | isolation source: saline water (ENVO:00002010), including
ATCCACGTAGCGATGAGCTACATGGCCACGGCAGTTCCCGAGCCTTCAGTGCTGGGTTTGTTTGGCGCTGGCATCTTGGCCTTGGGCTTTGCAGGTCGCCGTCGCAAGAACGTGTCTGCCTGAACCACGTCACAACGCCTTACGGTGTCATCGTAAGGTAACAAGGAAAGACCCCGGCTCTGCCGGGGTTTTTTTTAGCCCGAGACTCCTGGCTTCTGTTGTATCATCGACGCCACCACCTCTCAGAGTAAGACTGGCATTGTGTCAACACCGCGTAGCCCCAAAAGAATTCTGATACTTGACGCCGATATGACACCAGCACTTGCTGTTGCGCGCTCACTGGACGCCGCAAAGTACCGCGTCTGTGTTGCCAGTGCAGCGCGGCGCCCCATAACCGGCTACTCCAAATGTGTAATTGAAACTCTCCGTTATCCAGATCCCACCGAGGACAGGTCTGCGTTCCTGACCTGGTTTCAACGGCATACACGGCAACGCCACTATGACCTGGTCATACCGGTCACAGAGCGTTCATTGCTGCCATTATCGGAAAGTCGCGACCAACTACCGCACGTAAAGATAGCGCTACCCAGCACAGAGAGTCTTGCTTTAGCCCTGAACAAAAATGCCACGTTCAAACTCGCTGAAGAGTTGGGAATTTCCACACCGCGCAGTTTTTATCTCCATGACCTGGCCGATCTGAAGAACCTGCCATGGAATTTAACATGGCCGATGGTTATCAAGCCCAGCCAAACCCTGTCGGGCAGTGCCTCGGGCTACACGAGACGAGATGTAAGCTATGCAAACAACCTCGAGAGTTTGCGCGCACAATGCGAGGCCTGCCTGGAGCACTCCCCCGTCATCCTGCAAACCTATTTTCAGGGCCAAGGGGCCGGCATTGAGCTAATTGCACGGGATGGCGAGATTCTGTACGCGTTTCAACACGTGCGCCTACACGAGGTACCGCTCACGGGTGGGGGCAGCAGCCTTCGGGCGAGCACCGAGATTGCACCCGAGTTACTTGAAGCAGCGAAGAAGCTGATAAGTGCAGCACGCTGGACCGGTGTCGCGATGGTTGAGTTCAAGTGGAATTCGGATGACTGCAGCTATTGCCTCATGGAGATCAATGGGCGCCTGTGGGGATCCCTGCCGTTGGCAACCGCAGCAGGCGCCGATTTCCCCTCAATGCTTGTGGACCTCGCGCTGACGGGTGACGTGCCATACTACCCACCCTACCGGCGCGGCATTGTGTGTCGAAATCTCGCTCGCGACCTGATGTGGCATGAAATGGTTCTACGCAGTAAAAGTGACCATACAACGACAATTCCTTCGGGGCGCGCCATTGCGAAGGGCCTCTTGGAGGTTTTTTCATTCCACCATTACTTCGACATTCAAAGCCTGAGTGATCCATTACCTGGCCTGGTCGATATCGCTCGGCTCGCTCGGCACTATGCCTTGCGTGTCACCGGCCTCTGCAAGGAGCATTGGTTTTTCCTCCAGCAACGGCTGCTTTGGCGAAACGGAGCGATACGCGAGAAACTCCGCAATTCACGAAGTATACTGTTTGTTTGTTATGGCAACATCAATCGCAGCGTTGTCGCTGAGGCGGCCATGTCTGCAATCCAGCCTTCAGCGGACACGAGGAAAATCCGCTCCGCGGGCTTCCATGAGAAAACTGATCGACCGGCAGATCCAAGAATGGTCGCCGTTGCCGCCCGGCATAACATTGCGCTGAAGAACAGCAGCTCCGCGTATGTAAGCGCAGAGCTCATAAAAGAGAGTGATCTCATATTCGTCATGGAAAAACGCCATTTCGATCAAATCGCCATGATGTACCCGGACGCCGCCGCGCGCACCTTCCTGTTAGGCACGGCTTCAGCTAGTCGTGCTGATAGCGTTGAGATCCTAGATCCTTATAATCAGATTCCCGAGATTTACGAATCCTGTTTCCTGCGTATCCAGAAAGCAGTACTCGCTGTATCCACCGCTTTGCACGGAACACACAAAGATGCTTAGGGAATCCGAGGTGAATGAGATGCACAGCGCGGCCGAGCGCCGCGCACCATTTTTTTCAGTAATCATACCCACTCGCAATCGCCCGAGCATGTTCCAGCGGGCCCTCCAGTCTGTGCTTGCGCAAAGCATGCAGGATTTAGAGGTCATCGTAGTGAATGATGGCTCTGCCGACGAATATTTGGCACCCTATCTAGCGATGGAGGCTGATGGGGGTGATCGCGTTTCATGGATTTACCAAACCCAGCGCCCAAACGGCCATGGCCCAAGCTATTCCATTAATACGGGCGCTCGAGCGGCGAAGGGGCGCTACCTATGCATCCTGGACGACGACGACAGTTGGGAAGATATTGAGCATTTAAGAATTGCCCGAGACGTTATACTGACCAGCGATGGTGACGTGGATGCTTACTACAGTAATCAAGCTGCATACGACGAACATAATCAACGAGTAAAACATGCACTTTGGCTTGATGGACTTGCAAACCAATTGCCGATCACGAACACCCCGTGTGGTACGTTCCGCGTAGACCCACGCACATTGTTGAAGCATGGTGGCTTTCCCCACCTCAACTGCACCATCCTGCAACGTCAACTCTTCCTCAATCTGGGCGGCATGGATGAGGGTATCCGCTACGAATGTGAAGTCGACCTGTACTTGCGCACACTAAGCGCCGCATCGCATATCATTTACACGACAAGATGCATTGGACGCCATAACGTACCCGCGATCAACAAAAAAAATAACGAGTCGACCTCTGTTGATGAAACTCAGAAGCGCTTGTCGCAAATACGAGTCTACCAAAAGAACCTGTGTACCAGTGAGCATCCGGACGTGGTGGATGCCTGTAGAGCCCGCCTTGCGCCGCTATACAAACATTTGGCTACACTGAAACGGCAAAGTGGTGAGTGCAAGGCAGCTGCCGTGCTTGCCCGCGTAGCGCTCGCACATCGGTATTCACTGAAGTGGCAGGCGTACTGCATTTACCTTGCCGTTCTCGCGATGTTGGATAGACGATAATGACAGCACTGACTCACTTGCGGGCGTTAGGAAAGCATCCGGGGTTACTAAAGCATTACCAGCCGATTTTGCTTATGAGCCACATGCGAGCCAATACCAGCTTGCTAGGGCACGTACTCGGTAGCAACCCCGAAATCGAAGGCTACTATGAGTTACACATCGGCTATTACAGCTGGAAGAGCCTGATCAGGCAGAAACTGCTGCATTTCGCCAGACATGCGCCAAAATCATCCGCCCGGTTCATGTTCGACAAAGTGCTTCACGACGACCACTTTGTCGACCTTTCACTTTTCCAGAGAGGCAAAGTGATCTTTGCGCTGCGCCCCCCAGAGAAAACCATTCGGAGTATCGTAAGCCTCTACCGCTCGGTCGAGCCTAACCACCCCTATACAGACAGTGAGAGCGCCACTCAATACTATATTTCCCGAATTCAATCGCTCGCCAGAATTGCCAGCGCCAGCCCGACAGCTTTTCTGTATCTCGACGCTGATGCTTTGCGAGAAGACGCCCCACGGACCCTTCAGTCAATCAGCGGGTTTCTTGGACTGAAAACACCGCTGGACGAGAACTACAAAAAACAGCCGCTGACGGGGGCAGAAAAAGCGGGGGACTCGTCGGAATCGATCATATCTGGCAAGATAGAACGCATCACTCGAGACTATGGCCACATTTCCGTCGCGGAAGCAGACTTGGCAGAGGCGGCTCATCAATTCAAGTTGGCCCGCAGCACAATTTTAGAAAGCATGCAGTGTGTCGCAAAGGTGCTCCAGGATGCATAACGTAAGGGAGAGTCTACCGTTGCTTGAAGCGACATTGCCGTTGAGTAACTGGCCTGATTCGAGCCAACTAGGCAGATTGACTGAAGGCGATACAGCGGCGCACCCGCACTCTATTCACAGCGACCAGTCAGCTAACGACGCAAGTGGCAGAGTGCTGGCGCTCACAGGTCACCCCTTCCTGGGAACAGACAGCGGGCGCCGGCAAATCGACGCCGCTGAACTGCTCGCTCAGTATCAAGCGCTCGGTGACAGTTTCCTTGCCACAATCGAAGGCCGATGGGCCTTGCTGCTGATCGATCCACAGCAAGAGCGCGTCCTTTTTGCCAACGACAGGCTTGGCCGCCAACCGCTGTATTACTCTGAGAGTGAAGGTACGCTGCGCGTCTGTACACAATTGCGCCCTTCCTTGGCGCCGATGCAAGCACCCGTTCTGGATGAGCAGAGCATCTATCACTTTGTTTACTTCCACATGATTCCGGCGCCCGGCAGTGCTTACAAAAATGTCCAGAAACTGCGTATGGCCCATCGAGGCGAGGCAGACCGAAATGGCGTTCGTCTTACACGCTATTGGATTCCCAAGTTCACCGAAACTCGTCCGGGCTCCCGAACGCGCCTGAAAGCTGCATTGGCGGAGACACTCCGGGATTCTGTAAGACGCGCAGGGCATGACCACGCAAAGCACAAGATCGGCGCATTTCTTAGTGGCGGACTAGACAGCTCTACCGTAGCCGGAATGTTGCACGAAGTTCAGGAAACCGGCTGCGATGCCTACGCCATTGGTTTTGACGCGGAAGGCTACGATGAGATGCCTTACGCACGCATTACTGCAAGACACTTCGGTATTCGCTTGCACGAATACTATGTGACCCCCGACGACGTCGTTGCGGCAATGCCGGAAATCTCGAAGGCCTTTGAAGAACCCTTTGGTAACTCGTCCGCGCTTCCGGCGTACTTTTGCGCCCGAAGGGCGGCCGCAGATGGCGTTTCCGTGCTCCTGGCCGGCGACGGCGGCGACGAGCTGTTTGCGGGAAATGAACGCTACGCCCATCAAAAGCTGTTTGAGCATTATGATCAACTACCCTATTTCGCACGTCACACGTTGATTGAAGGTCTGGTCAAGATTTTACCGCCGCAAAGCGGACTTGGCCGCAAAGCATCCAGCTTTCTAAAACAGGCTAACACCCCCCTGCCAGCGCGACTACAATACTACAGCTTTCTTGAGCAGAACGATGCAACGCAGGTTTTCCTCCCTGAGTTTCTGCGCGCCGTAGACACAGCGCACCCTTCAGCACTACTCGATTCAATCTATCATGCACCTGAGGACGCGTCTTCGCTGAATCGCATGCTTTTTCTCGACTGGCAGATAACGCTGGCGGACAATGACCTGCGCAAAGTCAGCAAGGCCTGCGAGATGGCTGGGGTTGAGGTGCGTTACCCTATGCTGGATGACGCGTTGGTGTCACTGTCGACGAGAATACCATCGCACTGGAAGTTACCACGCAAAGCGCTGCGGGACTTCTACAAACAGGCGCTTAAGGGATGGTTACCGGATGCTACAATCAAGAAGTCTAAACATGGCTTCGGCTTACCTTTTGGGGTTTGGATGAAAACCCATTCGCCGTTGCGCGACATGGCTTATGAGCATGCATTGGGGCCGCACAACCGTTCAATTTTCAACCCGCGGTTTCTCGAGGAAGCGGTTGCACGCCACCGCGAAGGCCATGCATCTTATTACGGCGAGCTCGTCTGGCTCTTGGCGGTGCTGGAATTCTGGCTCGGGGCCCACGAGGTGGCGAGATGAATACACACCCTCTACAGAGCCTTGTCAATGCGATTTTCACCCTCTATATGTTGCTCAGCGGCACACTTGCCCATGCAGAAGGCAGAGGCGCGGCACCCTGGGTCGGTGAGACATTTGATGGCCGACAGTGCACCGGGCCAGGCACCGAGAACTACGGGCCGTTTGATTTCCGTATAGACAAAAATAAACTACCGATTGTTGAGAACTACCACTTCACACAGGACGTTGAACAGCTGATACGTGGTGTCAGCGTCACACACCCTATTGGTGACATTCGCTACACACTAACCAAAATACCCAATCACCACCGCGCACTGTATTCGGCCGTGCGCTTCTCAATCAGCGATCCCTCCGCTCGCCTCAAGCGAGAGAATCCCGCCGAGTGCTTCTTACAGCGCGCGATCCGCTATGCGCCCGACGATGCCGTTCCTCACATGCTTTTCGGGTTGTATCTGCATCGTCTGGGGCACCCCCGGGACTCCCTCCAACACTACCTGCGAGCCGAGGCGTTGACGCCCAATGATGCCAACCTGCTATACAACATGGGACTGGTGTACTTTGAGCTAGGACAATACAGCGAAGCAAGTCGTTATGCCCAGCAGGCTTACGCCGCCGGCGTGACGTTCCCGGGGTTGAAGCGCAAATTGCAACAAGCTGGCCATTGGGACTGACAAAACCCTACATTCAAGAGGAAAATACGTGACAGCGCTAGAAATCACTCGCAAGATGATTCGCTCCTGCCTACAGCTGGATGAATCCGTATCACTGAGTGAAGATACCTATCTGATGGGAGGCTTTCCAGAGTTCAACTCACTCACTATCACGACGCTTATTGTCGAGATCGAAGACAATCTGGGGTGCGAAGTGGCTGATGACGAGATTAGTGGAGAGATCTTTGAGACCGTGGGTTCACTCGCAGAGTTCGTAGAGCACAAAATGAAGGAAGCATGAGCACGCAGCCTATCCACATCCAAGCCGGATTCACCGAAGGCGAAAAGCCAGCATTCTTCGTGCGTTTCTCACCTGCGGATGCCGTGCCGCGTGCGCATGTGATCTACCTACCGCCCTTCACGGAAGAGATGAATCGTTGCCGCGCCATCGCCGCAGGGCAGGCGCGTCAGTTCGCAAGGCAGGGGATGAGCTGCACGCTTCTGGATTTTCATGGCACAGGCGAGAGCCCGGGGGAAACCACAGACGCAACACTCCCCATCTGGTACAACAATATCTCCGAGATATACGACAGCCTTGTCAATGAAGCTCACGTGCCTGTCCACCTCTGGGGCTGCCGGCTGGGAGCGCTCATTGCGGCGAACTATCTGACCAACCGCGCGATTACCTGTGATGCGCTGCTGATGTGGCAGCCCATCGCCGCAGGGAAACCCTATGCCACCCAGGTCTACAGGCAACGCCTGGCAGCACTGATAGAGCGTGGGGGAGCTGCAGAAACGACTACAACCATCAGGGAGCGTCTTGCGAACGACGAAGTTGTTGAAATCGGGGGCTACTCACTCGGGGGGCCATTGATGCTGGCCATTGACGAGCTGGACATGGCGAGTATCTCCCGCGCGCCGGCAAAGCGCGTCTTTTGGCTGGAGCACAGCTCCGATGGCGACCTGCTCCCGAACCCCCGTTCCGCCAAAGCTATAAGCCACCTTAGCAACCTGGGAGCGGAAACCAAGCATATAGCATTCACTGGAGCGCCTATTTGGCAGCTGCATGAGCGTGCGACCTGCGATTCGCTGCTTGAGCAAACAGAGGCCCTGCCGCTGTGACCACTGCGCGCTCGCTAAACGAAGTGGCCTTCCCATTCAAACTCGCCAAGTGCGACCTGCTCGGCGTGATCCATCAGTCGACAACTACAAGCGACCTGGGTGTGCTAACCCTTGTCGCCGGCGGCCCGCAGTACCGGGGCGGCTGTGGTAGGCAACTCGTTGCACTGGGACGGCGACTGTCGCGGGAGGGCGTACACGTCATGCGCTTCGATCACCGGGGCTTGGGGGATAGCGAAGGTGAATTCCAAGGATTTGAGGCCCTGCAGGATGATATTGAAGCCGCGATCGCGGAGTTCCGGCGACAAGTGCCAGAGCTTGAGCGCATCATTCTTTGGGGAGGCTGTGACGCGGCATCCGCGGCACTGATCAACGCCCATCGATTTCCAGCAGTTGTATCTGTAGTGGCGGCGAACCCATGGGTCAGCAGCGAACGTACCGCCGCTCGAGTCCAGCAGAAGCATTATCTTTCCCGCCTGCGTCAGGGATCATTCTGGCGGAAGCTGCTCAAACTGGAGTACGACATACCCGGTTACCTGCGAAGTGCCGCCACCCGACTATGGAATCGCATTGGCAGCCGTGGCGGCGCAGACTTCCGACAATCGACGTCATCTACCCAACCGCATTACATCGATCGTATGTTGCTCGGATTGCAACAGTTTAGTGGCAGCGTTCTATTTCTCATGAGTGGCAGCAGCCTGATAAGCAGGGAGTTCGACGAGCTGGTCGCTGCAGACCGTGAATGGAGCAAGGCATGCAGTGGCCGTGGACGAGAACGGCTGGAGATTCCTGAAGCCGATCAAACCTTCTCCAGTTTGCAATCAAAGAATCGGATGCTGGATGCCGCCAGTATGTGGGCGGAAAAGCTGAAAAATTCATGATTCCCAGACAGCTGCGACTGCTGATGCCCACAGCCCCTATTTCTCAGGACGGGTAGCGGCTTGTCAATCGGACGCTCTCTTACAATCTCAATTGCGCAGACATACATCACGATAGGGCTGCAACTGCTATCCTTCGTGATTATAGCCAGGTTGCTCACGCCCGAGGAAATAGGGCTGTATTCGGTGGCTATCGCCGTTATTGGTATCGCGCAAATAATGAGAGACTTCGGTATCGGTAGCTACCTTATCCAGGAGCGGGAACTCACTGACGAAAGAATTCGCACTGCGTTCACTATCACAATGATCGTCTCAACAACGCTATTTGTAGTTGTATTGGGCGCTGCCGAACCTGCAGCATGGTTTTACGATGACGAACGCTTGACCGGAATCCTCCGCCTGCTATCGATAAACTTTCTACTGATACCATTTAACTCTACTACGATGTCGCTACTCAAACGTGAGATGAGGTTTGGCTTACTGGCCCTTTTTGGAATATTGGCATCCGTAGTTGGCACCGGATCGGCAATCGGCTTTGCTCTTGCAGGAGCGGGTTACAACGCATTGGTTTATTCGAGCATAATCTCCACCGTCACTCTCGTGCTCGCTGGAGCGGTATACCGCGGCTCCGAGTTTGTACTACGGCCAACATTGGCAGAGTGGCGCCGCGTAACCGGATTTGGTTCACAGGTCGCTTTGACCAACGTACTGGGGCATATCGCTGGCAACATGAATGATCTCGTTGTAGGCAAGGCCCTAGGATTCACCGCTGTAGGCATCCTCAGCCGCGCGCAAGGAGTGATGAATCTGTTCCACCGTGACATGATGGGAGCGATAAGGAGTGTGGCCTATCCAGCATTTGCCGATTCATCCCGCAGGAACGCCGACATGGAGGACATCCACAACCGAAGCATCACCGCAGTAACTGCAATCGCCTGGCCTTTCTACGGATTTTTTGCGCTCTACCCTCTGGAAAGTCTGCGTTTCCTCTTTGGTCCTCAATGGGATGATGCAGCCCCTCTGGTTCCAATTTTTTGCGCAGCGGGTGCAGTTGCCGTAGTCTGGAGCTTGGGCATGAATATGATTACCGCCATGGGAAAAGTCAAACTTGCAACTCTTTCTGAGCTAATAATACAGCCCCTGAGAATTGTCATTCTTGTTCTCGTCGCGCTCGCGTTTGATGAGATTATGCCTTTCGCGATCGCTTTACTCGGTATTTATTGTTTACAGTTAATCAATGTCTATACATTCAAGCACTTTGTATGCCCAACACGCTGGAAAACGCTTGCAGTGGGGCTAATCTACTCCGCAATACTGACTGTCTTGAGCTTGAGCCCGGGCTATATCATATATCGACTTTTCCTTAGCACCGGAAGGGGCATTGATGCAGTTGTCGGAATTCCCATCTTGGTCTTTTGCCTTGCTTTAAGCTGGTTAGTCGCGATACGCCTGATCGGCCATCCCACCGTACACGACGAGCTTGTTCCAGCACGCTTGAAGCGAATTCTACTATTCCCTTGGAGGCCCGATAATGGCATACGTTGAAATAACTATTCTTGTCTTAATCCTCTGCCTCCTGATCCTTACCTACAGAAAGATCAGAATGATACATATTTCGACCTTTGAGTTGAGAGACAAGACCGAGGACATCGATAAACACGCAAAGAGCCTCTATGGACAGATTCAGGCTTATATTGATCTTAAAGAGCTGCTCTCACTCGCCCAACCTTTGCCTCGCTTGAGGGGGTGGGCTGCCTCCCCGGACTTTCTTGTCGAGATCGCGAAGCACGTACTCAAAGAGAAGCCTCGATGCATTGTCGAATGCAGTAGTGGAGCTTCTACTGTCGTGCTCGCTCGCTGCGCCCAGTTATCAAATACTGGGCACGTTTTCAGTCTGGAGCACGACGTCAGGTTCGCGGAGATTACAAGGAACAATCTCAAGGATTGCGGCTTATGCGACTGGGCCACGGTTGTCGTGGCCCCTCTCGAACGCACCAAAGAAAGCTTGGCTTCAGAGTGGTATTCCAGTTCAGGATACAAAGACTTGCAAGATATCGACCTTTTAGTAATTGACGGTCCTCCCGCCACACCAAACGAGCTCGCTAGGTATCCCGCAATACCGAACCTGATTAATCGCTTAAATAACAACGCAGCCATCTACTTAGACGACACCGATAGGCGAGGCGAGCAAGAGATCATTTCAAGGTGGTTGAGCGATCATCGCCTGACACTGCAAAGAGAAATAAACTTAGAGAAAGGTGGTGTAGAGCTGAGATTTCATAATCAGGACATTTAACCACATACAAGGAGATGCTAAACGTGGGGAATAGAGTTTTCACATGCGTATTGTTTTAGTCAATCTCGACTTTCCGCCAATTGGTGGCCCGGGGGTCTGGCGGATCGCAGCCTTGGCAAAATATATGGCCCTTGCGGGACATCAGGTCACCGTGGTCTGCTCAGATCGATCGTCCTGGCATTCTCGAATTGATCCGAGCCTGTTGAACGACTTGCCCAGTGAAATTCGCATCCATCGAATACACAGCCTGTTTCTGAAAGACATACTTCGACTTTTCCATCAAAAAGCGCATCAAACCTCTTGGGCATGGCTTAAAACGGCATTCCTTGGTATCGCGTGGCGTTTTGAGCGTTATTGGCCTAACCCTGTTATTTTCTGGGCGCTCAAAGCCGCGTTTAAGACAATGCGACTAGCGAAGGACGAGAACGTCGACTGTATAATTACTAGCGGACCGCAGCATCTTTCCCACCTTTCTGGCTACTTGAGCAGTAAGCGAAGCCAAGTCAAGTGGGTGATGGACTTTCGGGACCCTTGGACCCGTCCAATCAAAAATTCTGACAGCAGTTATCAGTACCGACTGAGTGCCTGGCTAGAGAACAAGTTTATCCAGCGGTCAGATCGAGTCGTGGTAGTCAGCCCAACGTGGCTGGATGACATTGCCGAAGGCTTCCAGCCAAAGCAACGGAAGAAGTTTGTTCTGAAACTGAACGGCCATGATATTCGCTTTGTTCCACTGGCCAGTCGCAGCAAGAGCGTATCTAGCAGAACTGTCATTCACTTCAATGGCATGCTTGCACCCGGCACAGCCGAAGTCTTCCCCACAATGCTGCAGGCACTGCATATCGTCGAACGTCGAGGTATCTTCCCGGATGAGCTAAAAATAACTTTCTGCGGTATTCCTGAAGATCTCTACAATGGCTCGGACGAAGAAACGACCTTCCAATATATCGGAAATATCGGCGCCCTTTCCCACGATGAAGCAATTCAACAATGCCTATGCTCCGATGCTTTGCTAGTAATCGTAAGCGATGATCCATTCTACCGAGGTATGATTCCCGGAAAACTATACGAGGCGATCGCGCTGGGCAAGCACATCGTGGCAGTGGTTGGCCAAAACAGCGACGTACGATCGCTTCTTGAGGGTTACCCCCATGTCACATATGCCAACAGCTCAGACGCTGATTCAGTTGCCGACACTCTAATCAGCATCGCGCTGAGTACCAGAGCCGGCAAGTTGCTGTCACTGCCGAGTGAAATAGAGCGGCAGGCCATGGCAGAGAAATTCTCTAGACAAAAGCAAGCAGATGATTATGTCTCTCTTATCGAAGAGGTCTTGTCCGAGTAATCTCTATGCTGCAGCTTTACGTAACGACATTTAGTACATCTTTGGCTGTGACCCACTATGACTGACTGTGCTGTCTCTATCGCAGTTGTAATTCCCGCCTATAACAGCGCACAGTATTTAGGGGAAACTCTCGCATCAATCGCCCGGCAGACCCAAGTCCCCAATGAGGTCATAGTAGTGAATGACGGATCAACCGACAATACTCGGCAGATCGCAGAGAGCGCCGGCCATCCGGTGAACTGCGTTTCCATCAATAACGGCGGCCAGGGGCGCGCTCGCAGAATAGGTATTGAGCAAGCCAACAGTGACTGGATCGCCCTGTGCGACAGCGATGATCTCTGGGAGCCAAATCATATTGAGCGAAGATTGCTGATGCTGGAGCGCCACCCAGATGCGCAGATGACATTTTCAGATTTCCACTCATTCGGCCCCACCGCGGAATCCGATCACCGGCTGCTTGACGAGGCTCCCGAGGGCTGGATGACACAGTGGGCCGACACGGATGATCTTGGCTTTTATCGTCTGACCAAGAGCTATCCAGCAATCCTGACCTTCAACCCGATCTATCTATCGGGCATGATGTTTCGGCGTGAGAGTTATCAGCGCATGGGCGGATTTATCGAAAAGTACAGTCGCTGGATTGGCGAAGACAGTGAATTTACGCGCCGATTTGCCAGCATGGATGATTGCGTATTTGTCGGCGATATACAACCAACTTGGGGCTACAGACGTCACAGCTCAAACTACTCGTCGGTACAGTGGAAGAATATCAAAGCCAAAGCCGATATACTTGATGAGCACTTGCGGCTGGGCGTTGTTCCACCTCCTTATGTCGACATGACCTGCGATGAACGTGACGCCACACGTGGAGCCGCGTTCGACCAGGCATGTTGGGAGAAGGCTTCAGGTCACGTTGCCAGCCTGTTTTCGGAACTCCCACCAGCGCAACGTACCGCCAAGAGACGTGCGAAAGCCCTATTTGCCAAAGCCGGCCTGTTTTTCTAAAGACATATCATTCAGTGGCATCATGCAACGAATGGATTGGTTTTCGCGCTCGAAGGTGACCGCTTTAATTTGCGCAGGAGTAGCAGCTCTCGTGATTCTCACTGCATATCTCGCTCATCGAAAACCCATCACGGTAATTTACAACGAGGAACAAACCCAACAGCCAGCGCTGAAGATGCAGATATATCCCGCAAAAGAGGATGGTGACAACCACCCTGCTGTTTTATTTTTTCACGGTGGCGGCTGGATCACGGGCAGCCCCGAGCAGTTCAAATGGTTCGCGGAACAGTTCGCCGCCTGCGGTATCGTGTCAGCGCTTGTGGAGTATCGCGTCCACTCAAGACATGGTAGCTTACCCGACAGCGCAGTTGAGGACGCCTACAACGCCTACCAATGGATGTATCGGCATCACGCCCAATTCGGCGTGAATACCGCTCATATCGCACTTGTCGGAGGTTCCGCTGGCGGGCATATCGCTGCAGCGGGTGCGCTGACCTTTACGTCCAGCATTACAAGCAACTATGAAGGTATCGATACCGCGCCTCCCTTTGCTTTGGGGCTATTGAACCCGGTCCTCGAACTGACGGTAGCCAAGAAGTCTCAAGGTTACACCCAGGAAGAACTGAAACTGATTGACGCTCTTGGGCCAACCAAGGCCACGAAGTTATCACTTGGATCCAAGCTGGAGCGAACAGACATACCAACGCAGATTATCTACGGTAGCCTCGACCCCCTATTGCCAACGGCATACGAAGCGCTGTTTTCACAGCCTGATAAACCCAGGTCACATTTGGAGCTACTGGTAGCATCCGGTGAAAATCACGGTTTCTTCAACTACGAACCCTGGCGTACAACAATAGCCGGCTCTCTCCTAGCGTTCCTCCGAGCCCATGGAGCGGCAGTAGACTGCAAGTTAGCAATGAATGAGCCAGCAAAGCTGAAAAACGCGAGAGAAAATGGCGCGTGAGCTTACGCTTCAGTGTCCACGACAAGGCTCGCCTCGTGCCGCTGTAGCTGATTTAGCAGTTGCTGCAATCCGGACGAAAACGCTGCGGTAAGCTGCTGTAGCTCCTGAGACGATAGTCTCTGGTGAACCAGTCGCCGGCTCTTTCTGTCATCGCCCTGCGGACGTACCCCTAACCGAATCCGCTGAAAATCCTGTGTCCCGTACGCGGCGATGATAGAACGCACCCCGAGATGGCCGCCGTCGCCGCCCCCTCGGCGCACTTTGACTTTGCCATGCTCGAGATCCATATCGTCGTGAATCACCGCCGCTGCGCTGGCGAGCTCTTCGGCCCCGAGCATTCTGCGGATCACCTCACCTGAATGATTGATGGCCGCGTCCGGTTTAACCAGCATGACCTGAACACCCTGTATGACACCCTCGCTGACCTGCCCTAGGGGGATCTGCTCCCAGACCATGCCCCGCTCTTGGGCCAGCGTATCGAGTGCAATATGTCCGGCATTGTGCCGCGTTAGCTGGTACTTTTCCCCCGGGTTGCCCAGCCCCACTAAAGCAATACGTCCCTCAACACTAGGAATTAGCGGAAGCACGTCACTGGTAGCAGAGAGCGCGTCGGAATGTATAGTGGCGGGGATAGAGAAATCGTAAGCTCTCGGACATTGCGTGCAAAACTGGGATTTTCCACACCGGCTTTCCCAGCATGCGACGGGATTTTCGCGGTCAAGAATCAATCTCACGAGGTGATCGGCACGGGACGAGCCCTTCAGTAGCACCAGATCCCCCGGGCGCAGAACCTCACGCAGATACAGCGACGTCTGACGCAAGTCAGCGAAACCGTGTAAACGCTCCCGCTGTTCTCCCGTTGCCTTTTTCGTAGCGCGATAGGCATGGACACCGACAAAAATTACCTGGTCGGCAATTTCCAATGCTCTTTCCGCCACCTGTGGATAGAGTTTGGATGCTGACCGTGAGTAATCCGAAAGGGTGCCGATTACCATGACTTTACGCGGTGCCTCGGCATCTCGCATAAAGTTCATGGGCGCGTCCAGCGACCAAAGAGGGGCTTTCCAGTCATCCCGCAGGAACGTGATATCATCTCTAGCGGCCACAACCTGCATTCGTCCCTCACTGGGCTCCAATTTACGCAGGCTTTTGATGGCGTCTGGTAGTTCCATACCAGCCGCCACCGCCACGGCCAAAGCACAGAGAACAGACAGCGCGAGTTGCTCACCGTGCAGCGCCGTCACCACTGTATGATCTTCGCCCTTGTACTCGACCTTCAGGGTCAGCGGTTTTGGCCACTTTGATTGACATTCCAGCAGACGCAGCGTGGCTCCCTCGCTCCGCCCCACCCAGATCACCTTCCTACGGCAGTGCCGCCCCCTCTCCAACAACAGAGGGTCATCAATATTCAGGATTGCAATGCCATCTTTCGGCAAGGCCTGGACAAGTCGGAACTTCTCCGTGGCGATGTCCTCAAGCCCGAAATCGGACCGGGCATGTTCGCGTTGGATCAGCGTTACAACGGCAATGCTCGGCGTGAATAATCTGAGAGGCCAGTTCATGGCCCGAGGCTCGCCGCCGGACACTTCCACAACCGAATACCGGTCACCAGGCCGGGTAGCGACCACCGTGTTGGCCACCATCGCTGGCTCATTAGAAGACTGCTGAGTCTTGGTTACCGGCCCTTTATCTGAGAGTATACCGGCACACAGATCCTTAGTTGTGGTCTTGCCCGCACTACCCGTAATGCCGATAAACTCAACCTTTCCGAGCACTGACCTTTTTATCAGCGCTCGAGCCATCGCCGCAGCAAACTCCGTTCGCCAGCGAAATACTTCGACAAGATTTCTGGCACGACTTGTCAATGCGGTGATGGCCAAAACCAAGCGCTCCGGTGTATGAGGGAAAAGCAAGAATGCACTCAAAGTCCGGCGTTGTCCAAATTATTAGAGGTCAAACCGTGGCCTTCGGTGGTATCCTTCTAATGACTTTTGGTCATTCCAGGATGCTTAACTACCGCCTAAATACCAAAATTTATAGCTTGAAGGCAAATCAGACCAGCCACCTTGATCACAATGCAATCGTCGAACTGCCTCAAACCAAATTAGCAATGAGAGTCAGCATGATCAAACATAGCACAAGAAAAACTCCGACCAGGGGCTTCTTTGAACTTTAAGCTCTTCACCCTCTCGCTCGGACGCGCTATCGGACTCTTTGCCTTGAGCAGACACCTGACGTCCGGTCGAGTCCGAATCCTGGCTTATCACGGTATTTGGCTTGGTGAAGGACATTTTGGCAACTTTCTGTACATGGATGCCCGCAAATTTCAACGAAGACTGGCATTACTCAACAAGTGGGGGTACCCGGTAATTCCACTAACGCAGGCCATCGATGACCTTGACGAGGGGAGGCTCCCCAAATCAGCTACCGTGATTACCATTGATGATGGGTGGTATAGCACTTACGTGCATATGCTTCCCGCTTTGCTGGCACACAGCTACCCCGCCACTATCTATTTAACGACATACTACTGTGTCAATCAGGCACCGGTTATCGATGTCGCGTTAGACTACTGTTTTCATCAAATTGACTCAGCCCGATGTCCAGAAATTCATATTTCCGACTTCGCATTTGGGCCACTACCAACTGGCACGGATCAGGAGAAAGCCCTCGCCCTTGCAGCCGCAGTGGACGCCATATCCAAATTGCAAGATGATGCAAAGAGGCAATTGTTCTTGCAATCAGTATGCAAGAAAGCTGACGTGGATTACGAGAAGCTTTTAGCAGAACGCTGGTTTCATCTCATGAACGCGGACGAAGTACAGGATGCTGCGGAGAAGGGAATCACCGTGGAACTACACACCCACCATCACAGGATCACGCATAACGATCAAGACTGCCTGGAGCAGGAACTCGCGCTGAATAGCGGCTGCATTGAGGATGTAACAGGGAGGATTCCGGTTCACTTTTGCTATCCTAGCGGCAGGTTTTCGCAGAAAATTTGGCCGAATCTGAATGACGCTGGTGTTATCTCTGCCACGACCACCGAGCTCGGGTTGGTAGATGGTCAGTCCGCAATATACGCTCTGCCTCGCCTGCTCGATGGGCAAAACATCTCGGAGCTGGAATTCGAGGCTGAAATGAGCGGCTTCATGGAATTGATACGCCAAGCGCGCAGGTTCTTGGGATTTCCCCGGCGAGAAAGGCACTAGCAGCCGCACTGCGCGTACTCATACAAGTTAGCGGGAGAAAACCAAGTTGACTGTTCACTCGAAGCGCCCGCGCAAAACCACTCTCGGCGGCGTCGTGAGACAGACCCTACGGCGAGCAAACGAAGGACATCTCGCCACCAGTAGGCAGTTCACCGAAATGCTGATACTACGCGTGTTCTATGGCCTGGGCCCCGGCCATTACCACGTCGCACGATTCTGGCGCAGGGACCTGCCTTGGCGGTTCAAAAGTGGCTTCTGGACATACAAGAAGTTCCGACACTATGTGAACACGCTTAATCCTCCTGCCTACCAAAAGCTGTCTCAGAACAAAATTAGCGAAAAAGCAATCCTTCAACTCGTCGGAATCCCAACGCCGAGATTCGTGGGTCGCTTGCATAACCGGGTTGGGGTCACTGCAACTGGCACCAGACTAGTCGACGCTAACGATTTGATGCAGCTATTGCTGACGCGGCAACAGGCAGAGAGGCTATGTTTCAAGCTGGTAGAAGGGTATGGCGGGAAAGGTTTTCAGGCGGTTAGCCTGGAAAGAGGCGACACCTTGAAGCTCAGGTTACTAGACTCAAAAGAAGTAATGAGCGTTTCCGAGTTTGTGGACAATGTACTGCAGCCCGGCGCAGGGGCTGATTACATTATTGAGGAGTATGTAAATCAGCACCCTGAAATGGCACGCCTTAACGCTTCTAGTGTCAACACCCTGAGAATCTGGGCCATCGACAGAGGTGAAACTCAAGGTACATTGGGGGCTTTTCTGCGCGTCGGTCGCCGAGGCAGCCTGGTAGACAATACGAGCCGGGGAGGCCTGATTTTTCCGGTCGACACGAATACCGGCGAAATCGGTACGGGCCTGAGCCTGAACAACGACAACTGGAATGAAACTTTCCAAATCCACAAGGATTCGGGAGAGAAAATTACCGGAGCAACAGTACCATTCTGGAGCGAATCGCTGAGCCTCGCGATACGTGCAGTAGCGGCCTTCCCTCATCTACAATTTGCCGGTGTGGATATTGCGATTACCGTCGATGGCCCGGTAGTTCTTGAGCTCAACGTGGAGCCAGACCCAACAGCTGCGATTGTGTTCGACCGGCCTCATCGGGAAATTTTTAGCCAGCCGAGCATGCTGTAGAATTCCCTCATGAAAACCATGACCGCACGTTGGTAAAGAGGTAGCACAAAACAAGGTTGCTCAAGTTACTCGCGCGTAATGTGAACTCCTTGGTGATAGTCCCTAATGGTTCTGCACATGACAACAGATGTAGAGGAATATTGTGCCCTTGCACTGGCACCCGTTGCGGGTACCGGGTACGCCGCCCTGCCAGAGAAGTTATTAGCACTCGAGCAGGAGTTGTCCACAAAAGAAAGACGAGGTGCTGCCCCGTTTAACAAGCGACTCCTGATTTTTCTGCTACAGGAGTTCTCACTTTCGGAATCGCCCTGGAAGTTACCGAAATGTGTTGCACTACTCTATCGCGCGCAACTGAAAAGGCTTCAATTCACGGCCACGAACAAACCTGATCGTTACTTCAGTTTTCAGCATGATCCATTCCGCAAAGATCTGGCCATCTTGCTGCATCGGCTAATCCCATTTGGGGCGGAGTTCGCCAATCCCCACTCAGGGATCCCACGCTCTCTGGCGATCAAGGGCGGACCGAGGCAAGCGATCCGGTTCCTGCGGGCAACAGCGGCCAGTCGCGGAACCCGGCCGTTTCTAGAGCTTCACATGCACCCTGAGGTCAAAGAGGCTTTTCACCCCGCAGGTTGGCTGGAGTGTTACGAACATCTGGCTGACTTCCTGCAGCTGAATCCGAGCCTGCGTGGAGTTCAGAGCACCAGTTGGTTTCTCGATCCCAAGCTGGTGCGGGTCAGTCCTCGCCTCGCCTATCTGCGTGAGGTGCCAGAGCAATGTGGCGCGTATATATTATTCGCAGGCGCGGACAGAGAAGGTAAATCAGGAGCCCTGGCGACCTCGCCCACCCGGCGACGCCTGTATGCTTCCGGTGATTACCAGCCGAGACTTTTCACCAGAATTTGGCCGGTGGCGCACATCTTGCGGCGGCAATGGCGGCAATTTCAGCCACCGTCTGGGAGAGATTGACCTAGCGTGGTGCACCTGAATCCAACCATGCGGCCAGACTCCGCAGTTCCGGTGGACTAATATTAACGGGGTGATTCGGGCCGAAGTCGATATCGTTGGCATATGTCGCGTCAGTACGGCCATCCAGACGCCGGTTAGCCGCCTTCCAGTACAGGAGGCTTTCCCTCGCGAACATGGTGTTCACATATTTACTCGTGTACGGCCTCTGCAGACCATATTGTCTCCTCTTGTCTGTTGTCTCCCTCACCTGAACACGCCTTTCGGGCAACACTGACTCCTGGACAAAGTCCCAGACCAGTTTGTCATAATCCATCAGCGGCACGTCGTCCACATGGCAGGAAAGGCAGCGGCGTTCGAAGATTGGCCGTATGTCATCCTCGAACGTGGGCACCCGGTGCGTGCTCAAAAGCTGAACCGGCTCCGCGGCAAAGGCGATCGAGGCCTCGTAGGCACGACCGGGGCTAGAGTGCTGATGACAACCTGTACAAACGCGCTTTTCGCCTGGTCGCAATGACTGTGGCACTTGGTCACGCTTTATCACACGTCCGTCAGCATCTATCCCTGCCATCACGAAGGGTACATCGCAGGGAAGCTGAGCCTTGAACGAACCGTCCGCGAGAAGGGGCACATCGCCAAATAAACCCAAGCGATTTCCTATAGAGTTCTTGAAGTCGTCCTCGCCTACCGGATTGGAGAACACTCTCCAGAATCGGATCGCGGCCAGTTCCCCAGCGGGCAGGCCGTCGATTTCACCACCATTATTAGCGGATGTAACGTAATTGTTATTGAACTGATACGGACGCCGTGGGGTAGTTTCCCCCGTAAGCGCATCGCTGCTTGCAATCTGACAGGTGCTGTCATGAGTCATTCTTGAAACAGGCGCTTCAATAGAACGTGCCCGTACTACCCGGGCACCAAACTCGTGCCAATCAGGGTGATCGACAACCTTGACCAGGTCCTGCATGTTTTTGGAAGGTAACACCGAAGTATGATAAAGACCGACGTCACAGGCACGCTTGTTCGGCTGATCCGCAACCGCGCGCTGAAAACTCTGCACCGATCCAGAGACCTGGGTGCAATAGCCACGCCCCACTGTCAGCAGCAGCTGATCGCCCTCCATGCCCTCGGGATAGCCAATCTTGCCCAGAAATTCACCATTTTCTTTGAACGAGGGCTCGTCATTTGATTTCGACCAATCCGCCACATTATAAATACCCCGTGGCAAAAAGTTGGGAAGTGCGCCTTCCACGCCCACAGGCTCCGGCGGCCAACAAAAAACGTCTCCCAAGCCAAGATTATTCGCCCGATAATAGTTTGCCACGCAGATATCACCATTCTGGCGCTGGCCAAGGAAGTGCAAGGCCTTCATTGTCTTGGTTCGTCCAGTGCTTGCCTGCAAGGATGCCCGATGACCGCCGAGCAGGGCTGTCATATCGCCGCCTCGCGCATCCATGCCCATAACCACCCAGAAGTTATCAAGGGTGCCAGGCCAATTGATACTGCCATTGGTACTGCTATACGCCAGATTATGACTCAGCCAGTGCGATCCGTAGACCACCCTTCCGCTGTCGAGTACATAAGGATGCAGAGCCGAAGAAACTTCGTGCGGTGTCACGTTGACCGCATTGCTTCCGTCCGCATCAGCAATATAGAGCTGCGTATGTGGGCGATTGTTGGGCGTAATCCAATGCAACCGAGGCTCGCGAAAAGGCTGGCGACTCGATGCAAACATGATCTGGCCGTCCGGTAACCAGGCTGGGGACACATCAAACACGCCCGCTTGGTGCGTGAGGGGTGTCACCAGGCCAGTTTCAATATCCACCACATGCAGACGGGCCTCCGATGCCCCGGAAAGCACCCGATTGGGCAGCGTGGCGCCATCCCACCAGCCGTTACCCAGCTTCTCACCGTAGTAGACGGAGAACAATACGCGGTCACCATCCAGCGACACTGCCGCATCCAGCGGCACACAGGGCTGCGCCTGTTCGAAGCAGTCAAAGAGTATCTGCTCCGAGCCGTCAGGGTGGCGAAGAACCAGTTGACCTGGTGCATTGAAGCCGCTGAACACGCGTCTGGTATCAGGTAGCGCGTCCCACACATCAGGGCTATCAAGGCTCAGCTCTGAGCCATCGCGCAATGTCGCCAGGGCGGGGCCGCGGGTGCGCCGTACGCGGGTGTAGACCAAAGGGGTGGTGAGCGTAGCCAACGGATCGCCAGGAGCCACGCTGCTCGGCCGCTCAGATACTACCGGTTGCGGTGGCAAAGTTGGTGCTGGGCTCACCGGCGCCGCTTTGGGCGCGGCAGGCGTGGTCGGCGCCGGAGCAGGGGCTGGCGCCGAGGGTTCTGCGGGGCCATTTTGCTCACCAAGTCGTATTCTGACGTATTCGGCCCACGCCTGAGCGGCTGCTCCCGAATATCGTTCGATGTAAATATCCTGTCCGAAGGCGTCAGCCGCCAACAACGCACACGCCCAGAGGACTGGGCGGAGAAGTGTTGGGAATGCTACGTTAGCTGGCACTTGAGACTCCGGACGACGACCTCGCAACTCGTTCGATCAGTCTAGCACAGGCACCCGCCTCTATCCCGCTCAATACGCAATGGGCTTTCTAGCATTCAGGGCCATCCTGATCAGGTATTTCGCGCGACTCCGATCCCAAGGGGTAAAGCGCGGCAGCTCAAAGCGGGACGTCGCAGGAGCTGAAACACCCCAATTCGTGGTTACGGCGGCGGTAAACCCTGCATCGCGGACCAGTTCAACATCTACAGGCCGATAATCCTGAGCCTTGCGACCATTAGGATACGCAAAGAAGTCAATCGGCTCGCCAAGTATTCCCTCCAGATCCGCTTTGCCTTGTTCAATTTCGGCACGCGCCTCATCCTCAGCGAGCGACGCTAATATCCCGTGTGAAACGGTATGGCCACCAATTTCCACACCTCTCCGCTTCAATTCCCGCAGTCCCTCGTGCGTCAACATAAGCCCCTGACTTTGGATACCCGCAACCTCCATAAGGTGCTTCACCACCTCCTCGCGGCGTGCCAGAGGGAGATACTTGCTACCGCGAATGATTCCGCTGGCGGTGTTCAGGCGATCAGAGTCCTTAGCCACATTGAACTTTCCCAGGCCGAGTGCACTGAGGTCCAGAGAGCCCGGCCTGATCACCCTCAATGCCTCAAGAATACTGTCGTTCCACATCTGTCCTCCCGAGAGAAACCCTGAGCTGACAAACACTGTGGCGGTTAACCCGTAGCGTTCCAGAATCGGCAACGCCACAGTGAGGTTATCAGCATAGCCGTCATCGAACGTGATGCATACGCTGCGTGGAGGCAAGCGCCCATGTTCCAGATATTCCAACGCCTGCCGTAAAGACAGCACGTTGAAGTGCTCCTGAAGAACACTCATCTGCCACTCGAACCCCCGGGCCGTGATCTCACCCGGTCGCATCGTGTCGAGTTCGGGGAGAACACGATGGTAAAGCAGGATAGATAGTCCCCGCGCGCCCAATGCCTTCCACAGGCAACGAAATGCAAAGTCCCTATATGGCATCATGTCCGACCGGGCTCATGCGTTGGCAACGACTGTTTATCGCCCCCTCCCCCTGGGAAGCCTTGTCTACGTAAACTGGCGCGCGGTGCAAGGGCTTGTTCTGAGGTTGCGCTTTCACTTTCGGTCAACTCAGATCGCCGCAGCGTCATTACCGCAACAACGCCCAAAACGGCGTAAAGCAAATCAAAATAAGCAAGGCTGACATTGGCACCCGTGATGCCATAGCCGACCAACGAGAGCGTTAGCATGCCAGCCAATTTATGATACCAGTTAACCTGGCGAGCATGTCCCAGATGGGTATTTCGAAGATTATTCAGCAAAGCGAGAGCAAGCATCACAAGGAAGATGAATAACCCGATGAAACCATGATCACCCAATACCTGGAAGTAGATGTTATGTGCCGCAAGGCTGCCGTTTTCCTCAGGAATCGGCCGGGTTTCGAGAGGTGTGAAGTTGGGTGTGAACGGTGCGTAGTAATGCCAAATGCGCCCATCAAGCACGGCCTTGAACCCGCCGCCGGTCAAAGGGTGGTCTAGTGCAAGCAGCGTGGATATCTTCCAAGCCCAAAGACGGCCTATAAAAGAACTGTCTTCTTCCGCAGCAGTTGAAATTGTTGCCTGGCGCTCACGCCATTCCTCTGGGGTACTTTGATACAGGACAGGCAGGGCCAATAGCGCAAGAATCGCAAGCGGCATCTTATAGCGTGACCGCAGCCAAAAGGCTATCGCCAGAATGGCTAACCCAATGAAGCCTCCCCGTGAGCCTGTTCCCACCACGCTCACCACGTTAAGGGCGAGAATTATCCAGAGCCCCATTCGCACTGACTTATGCTGAGTAACCTGAATCAGATAGACAACCAACGGGATACACATATTGATCGCGACCGCAAAGTCATTGCGGTCAGCGATAATGCCTGCGCGACCCGTAATCATGTGCCCCCCACCGGATAGTATGAACTTTACTGCCTCCATTGCCGCATAGGAAGACACCGAGAGCACAATCGCCCAAACCAACACATCGATATGCAATCGCTTCCGCACAGCCAGCGTGATAAAGAAAAACAGCATCAGTACCTTGATGAACTGATTCCAGTAGTCCCAGACCATAGCTGGGTAGGAGTTCAAATTGGCGATTGTCGTCACAAGGGTCCAAAGGCCAAAAAGAAAAACCCACACACCCAGAGCATTCACTCTGACATTTTTCTGCCGGGTCACGAAAAGGTAAGAGACAGCCGTGACCACAACGATCGTAAGGTTCAAGCGGAAATTCTGCGAAAACCCGAAGGCCCAGTCGGAGGGCGCCATCAAAGCAATCCACACCCAGGCTGCAACTCCCAGATATGGCCGTTTGAACGAATAAAAAATCGCAACGAAGAGGAACAGCACCAGCAACAGATCACGCATCAGTCGTCATCCTGCTGGTCAGCCCACCAGAACACGTAGCACACACAGCAGATCACCATAAGTAGATACAGGCTATCTATCACAGGGCAGTCACCCTACTCACAACGTAGCGAAACTTGCCTGACGCTTCGCGCGGGATCTCGTCGACTTCTACCACCTCAATCTGTACTGCTTCACCCAGGCGCGCCCTGAGCCCCGATTCAATCTCGGCCACCATAGTTCGTGTCAACGTGTTGCGCGGCACCACCTCCACCCGGGTCAGCGCCAGTGACTCCTGCACAATCCGAAAATTTGCTACATCGGGCATGTCACGCAGCACATAGATCAGCGCTAGGCCGTGCAGAATAGTACCATCCGCGGCAACCATGAAGTCCGTGGTGCGCCCTTCAACGCTGGCCAACACCGGGAGCCCCCGCCCACAAGCACAGGGCTCACCGGCCAGAACACCAACATCTCCCGTTTTGTACCGCAGGAACGGAAACTCGCTGGTAAACAAGTGCGTCACGACGATTTCACCGCTTTTACCTGTAGGCAAAACATGGCCTTCACTGTCAACAATTTCCACCACCATGTCCTCGGCGGTAATGTGCAGACTGCCCTCCGGGCAAGCATGCGCAATAAAGCCAGCGTCACGCCCACCGTAACCATTCGCAACGGGGCAGCCAAATACCCGCTCAATCAACTCACGCTGGTGATCATACAGGCGTTCGGACGTCACGAAGGCTACCTTGATACCCAACTGAGCAAGGTCGACTCCGTGTTCCAAGCCATATTGCGCGATAAGCGCCAGCGATGAGGGGTAACCAAACAGCATGGAGGGACGCCTCGCCACAATGCGTTCCACAAAAAGTTGTAGATTTTCTTGGGACATCTCAAATGCGGACAGCAGTTCGGTGCGAAACAAGGCATCACGCGCCAGACGAATGCGATCCTGGGCACCCAATTCAATCGGTGAACCCCATACGACAATTTCTCGATCACCAATATCCACATCCCACCAACGGGTAGCACGCCGCTTCGCTGCCACATCGTGGCTGACTCGTTCTTTCCCGAGGAAGAAGATTAGCGGCTCGCCGCTGGAGCCCCCTGTGTTGAAACGCTTGAGAGCCTGCGCTCCTCTGGCCTTGAGTGCGTCGGTGTGCGCACGAATGGTCGCTTTGTCGAGCAGTGGCAGGCGCTGCAGATCCGCGAGTGAGCCGACCTGTTCAGGTTTGAAATCCAGTGCCTTGAATAAGTCGTGGTAGTAAGGCACGTTTTGTTCAATCTTTAGCAGAAAACGGCGCAGGTTCTCAAGTTGCAGGCCAGCCAAAGCTTGGGGTGTAAGCCATTGCGAGGCCTCCATTGCCTTGTGAACAGCTATGGTATCGTGGCCCTTGAGCCTCTCATGCAAAGGGAACAACAGCCCTGCAACGGCCTTCTGGTACAAGCTCACACTAAAGTCCCTGACTTGCGGCAAGCGACTTCGTCGTAAGCAGCCAACCATTGCTCTCGCACCGCCGGCCAGGCGTACTGGGCCACCTCCGCCAGCCCCTGCCTACGGAGATGCTCCCTGATTGATTCATCGTCTTGAAGACGAAGAATAGCTGCCGCCATGGCGGTAGCATCATGAACAGGCACCAGCAGAGCTGTGTCTTCGTCACGCACAATGTAGGGCACCCCCCCAACGGCGGTCGAGATCACGGGTAGACCGCTCGCCAAAGCTTCGATTACAGAGTTTGGCATATTGTCGACCGTCGTAGGGTTCAGCATTGCATCCGCCTCAGCGTATAGCTGTGCAATACCGCGCCGGTCCAGCCGCCCGGTGAATTCTACTGCGTGGCTGATATCCAAAGTAGAAGCAAGAGTTCGGAGTTCACTTTCCTGAGGGCCACTACCTGCAATTCGCAAGCGTGTCTCCGGCGCGCTTTGCAAAACCTTCGCCAGCGCCTCAAGCGCTGTTTCAATGCCGTAGATAGGCTCAAGATTGCGGGTGATAACCAGTGTGAAGGCCCGGGCTGGGCCCGTTGTATCTTGTACAGGCCTGAAGACACTCAAATCGACGATATTGGGAATTATCCGCGTGGATTGACCGTACTCGGCAAACACGGCTCGCAAAAAACCTGAAGGCACCACCACCAGCGCCGCCCTGTTCAATGAGGGCCTCACCCGGCGCCAGGCGCGCCGAAAGTAGCTGTCGGCCTCCCCTCCACGGTAATTGACAATCACCGGGCAATCACGCAACGGCGCCAACCAGAGCACGGGGGCTGCAAACAACTGCCATGACCAGCCCGAGTTTGCCATCAAATGGATTGCATCGACCCTGCCTGCCAAGCGCCACACCGCAAACACGTAAAAAAATAGCCGGTGCAGCGCTCGCAGGCCGGGCAGCCGTTCCACCCAGGCCGGACTATAGGGTGCATTGCTCACCACCTGAGTCACCTGCAGCCCTTCAGCACGCAGCAACCGGGCCAGCTGTTCTGTCTGCATGGCCATACCACCGCTAGGTGGCGGCACCGGGCCGATGAGGCCCAGGTGCAAAGCGGTCATTTCAGGCCACCGTAAATCGCCGCATAGCGCTTAACGCTCGCCGTCCAGGTGCGCTCCTGCTCTACAAACGCCCGACCGCGATCGCGCATTTTCCCCCAATCACCTCTGCGCGCCAACAACCCGTTCACCGCCGCCGCTAGTGCCTTGGCGTCTCCGGCCGCAAACAGCATACCGGTATCATCATGACGCACCAGCTCCTTGTGCCCCCCCACATCCGATGCTACCACCAGCCGACCCTGAGCCATGGCCTCCAACGGCTTAAGCGGGGTAACCAGTTCAGTCAAGCGCATCGGCAGGCGGGGGTATGCAAAAATGTCCACCAGATTGTAATAATCCTGCACTTGTGCATGGGGTACACGCCCGGTGAGAATCACAATGTCCTGCAGCTTAAGGCGCGTGATCTTGTCACGAATTTGCGCCTCCTGCGGCCCTCCTCCAACCAGCAGCAAGCGTAGCTCAGCATGCTGCTCCAGCAGAGTCGGCAACGCGTCTAGCAGGAGGGGAATACCTTCGTAAGCATAAAAAGAGCCGATAAAACCCAGTACTGTCTTGCCATCCAGCCTGAGTTTCCGCTGCAAATCCGGGTTCACCGCAGCATCAAATGTGAAGCTTTCCGTATCTACCGCGTTCGGGATAACTGTGACTTTGCCCGCTTCTATACCTCGTCCTGCGATCTCATCACGCAAGCCTTCACAAATCGTGGTGACTGCATCGGCACGCTGAAACACGTGGGTTTCCAGCGCTCGGGTCAACCGATAGCGCGGCCCCCACTCCCGGCTGGTGCCATGATCCACCGCCGCGTCCTCCCAGAAGGCGCGGCACTCATAGACAACCGGCAAGCCGAGTTCACGCCCGGCGCGTAGCGCCGCCAAGCCGTTCAAAGCCGGCGAATGCGCGTGAAGAATATCCGGTTTCTCAATAGTAGCCACCTCCACGATACGACGCGCCAATGTGGCTACCACCTCCCATTGGTCAAGCACAGGCAGGCGGAACAGCGGATTGGCGCTAGGACCGGTGCGGTAAAAATGCAAGCCATCGACCGTTTCCTCTGCTGCATCGCTCGCACCCTGCTTGAGCCCGGTGACATGCGCCGTGTGCCAGCCCAGCGCGCGCTGGCCGCGCAGAATGTTGCGCGTGCGAAAGGTGTAACCGCTGTGCAGGGGTATGGAATGATCGAGGACATGCAGAATACGCATCACCGCTTCACTCACGCTGCCACCACAAACTGATCGTCACGAACCGTGGCCTGAAACATCAAGAGGGTCCACAGGGGCGCACTGTGATCGCGCCGTCCGGACTGATGCTCGTCAACCAGGCGCGCCAGGTAATCCTGATTAAATAGTCCAGTGGCCGCCAGTCCGCCGGACTCCAGCAGATCTCTACGCACACGGTCCTTCAGCGGCCCGCGGAACCATTTGGCCAAAGGCACCCCGAAACCCATTTTGTCGCGATACAGCACATCGTGCGGCAAGCGCGACTCCAGTGACTTCTTCAGCAGGTACTTGCCTTCCTGGCCGCGCAACTTCCATTCGGGCGCCAGCCCGGACACCCACTCAGTAAGCGGGTGATCAAGCAAGGGCACACGCACCTCAAGCGCATGCGCCATACTCGCTCTGTCCACCTTGGTGAGGATATCGCCTACCAAATAGGTTTTCATATCAAGATACTGGATAATCGACAGCGGATCATCGGTGGGGCTATTGGCCGCGTGATCATCGAACACAGAGTGCACAGAATACCCTTGCAACTCGCGCTTGAAAGCATTGCTGAACATTGCCGCGCGCTGCTCATCGCTGCATATGGAGACGGAATGGAGGTAGGCCTGCACCGAATTGCGCGCCAGCGCCTGAAAAGTGGTCTTGGCGCGGAACATGCGCGGTGCCCAGTCTGCTTTGGGGTACAGCCGGCCGAGCGCACCAAACAGCGGCTTGCGCAGCCCAAGCGGCAGGGCCTGACGCAGTCGCTCCTCGTGCATGTGCCAGCGATAACGGCGGTAACCGGCGAAGTGCTCATCGCCACCATCTCCGGACAGCGCAACCGTCACCCGCTGCTTAGCCAGCTGGCAGACCCGGTAGGTGGGGATGGCGGAGCTGTCCGCATAGGGCTCGTCGTACAAACCGGCAAGTTCGTCCAGCAAGTCGAAATCCTCGCTACTGACGACTTCCTGGAAGTGGTTGGTGTGGTAACGCTCTGCGACTCGAGCCGCGTATTCGGTTTCATTAAATTGTTTGACATCAAACCCGATAGCACAGGTGTTCACCGGCTCGCTCTGGAGCTCCGCCATCATCGCCACTACAGCGCTGGAGTCTACACCACCAGATAGAAATGCGCCCAGCGGCACCTCGGCTACCATGCGCACCTGCACAGCCTCGCGCAAACGAGCAAGCAACTCCGCCTGCAAGTCTGCCTCACTGGCCACTGCCACGGGCCTGAAAGGGATATCCCAGAACTGCTTCTGCGCTGGCACCGGCTCGCCATGGCGGAACAACATAGTGTGTCCCGGGCGCAGCTTAAACACATCGCGGTAGATAGTCTTCGGTTCCGGCACATAGCCTAAGGCAAAGTAATCTTCAACTGCCCTCGGCTCCAGCGCTCTAGGCAAGTCCGGATGCGCCTTGATCACCTTGAGCTCGGAACCGAAGATCAGCTGGCCATCCGCCAGCACACTGTAGAAAAAGGGCTTGATGCCGAATCGGTCGCGGGCAAGAAAAAGGCTGCGGGCATTTGAGTCATAAAGTGCGAAAGCGAACATGCCGCGCAAACGATCCACACAGCGTTCGCCCCACTCTTGCCAGGCATAGAGAATAACTTCGGTGTCGCAGTGCGTGCGAAAGCGATAGCCAAGGGCCTCCAACTCACCAGCCAGCTCCCGGAAATTATAAATCTCGCCGTTGTAGACCACACAAAGCTTGCTATCCGCACTGAGCATGGGCTGTTGCCCGCTGGCCAGATCAATGATGGAGAGGCGACGGTGTGCCAGGCCAACGCCGGGTAAGATGTACAGCCCCCCTTCATCCGGACCACGGTGAAACTGAGTCTGATTCATAGCGGCCAGAAGCTCACGGTCAGGCTCGCGCTGTTGGGTCAGGTCAAAGATACCGGCAATGCCACACATAGTCAGGTCCTGTCCATTGATTCCGGAAAATGGGTCCGCTCTAAGAGGTTGTCGTAAACCTGCAGATACGAATACACCGTTCGCTCCCAGTCAAAGTCCTTTTGTATCCGCTGTACCGCTGCGTTCCCCATTTGCTTGCACGTCACTGGGTCAACAGCCAGTCTTTGCAGCGCTTCAGCAAGAGCTGCCGTATCACCCACAGGCACCAACAAGCCGGTCACGCCATGCTCAACCAATTCTGGGTTACCGCCTACGCGGGTGGCCACGACTGGCAAGCCGGTAGCCATGGCTTCCAAAACTGTATTGGAGATGCCCTCCCCAAGCGATGGCAGTACAAATACATCCATGCAGGCCAACATTTCAGGAATGTCGTCCCTGTCACCAGCCATCCAAACGCAGCTCTGCAAGCCGAGTTCTGCCAACAATGTCTCCAAGGCCGAGCGCTCCGGGCCATCGCCAACCAGTATACAGCGCAGGGTATCCCTCTGCTGAGGGCTAGCCCGGAGTACCTCTGCAAGAGCAAGAAGAAGCGTTTTTTGGTCCTTCACTGCAGCCAGGCGCCCCACTGTACCCACCACCCGGCACTGCGGCGCATCACAAAACCCATCTGGCATACCGGGGACTGCAACACGTCCCACCTTGGCTAGCTGTCCGCGATCGTGAGCTACTGACGTCTGCGGCATGAAACGGTCCTGCGCGACGCCATTGTAGATCTGGATCACTTTGTCAGGAGAAATTCCTACCGACCTAACCAGCCAGTCCGAAAGGTCGCGGCTCACCGCGATAAACCGGTGGATCAAGGGATTTAGTATCCTGCGCAACACCTTGTACTTCCGATTGCTACCGTCAAGGTCGCTGATGTCTCTGCCGTGCTCGCCGTGCACTCGCTTGCAGCCAGTAAGCAGTATCCCCAGGGCCTGGGTCTCTAGCGCGGCCAGGTTACGCGTGTGCACAATGGCAGGGCGCAACCGGCGCAATGTGCGCCATAGGCGCCAGTACATACCCGGGTCATGACCCGGCTTTTTGTGCAGTTCAATTACCTCTACGCCTGGTGCTGTAATGCGAGCGGCAAATTCCTCGCTGCGCGAGAGACAGATAATGGCATGGCGATAGCGTTCCGGGGGACACCGGTTGATGATATTTATGAGCCCGTTTTCCAGCCCACCCGTGCCTAATGCAAAGATTATGTGAACAACAAGGGGAGGGACGTTTGCGCTCACAGTCATCGAGTGTCCAACACACCTTCCAGTCGCTCAAGGTGATTCTGCACAAACGCCTCCATAGTGCGACGTGACGCGTCCTTGTCGTCACCGATTGGAGCAGCCAGGAAGAACCGACTTCCCGCTCGTCCTCCTTCAAACAGTACTTGCTTCGCTTCCAATAACTTTACGCGATATGGGTTGGCGGTGTATTCGTTGCCTACCCGATACCAAGTCCATACGAGCAGGCTCGGCTGCCCTGATGTACTCACCAATTCGGCTTCATCAATCGAAATGTCTTTCCCTTCGATTGCGAGATCGACCGTATCCTCCTTGAGAAGACGCCAAGCAGCGCGGTCGGCTCTCCAGGCCTCGCCACTGCTCGCCAGTTCTGCACCGGGAACCTGGTTCAAATACTGATAAAGCGAGACCTTAACCACGCCGTCGCCAAGGTAGTATTGATGGGCGATTCGATCCGCACCTTGCTGATTTGGCAGCCATCCCCACTGGGGATCCTCAAAGACCCTCCAGCCGGGAGCTGGGTCCAGAGGAGGAATGACCCCCACACGCAGAACCTCACCTGAGGTGAGCAAAGCCGAAAGCCCCGGTGCCGCGGTGATAACACACAGCAATAACACCAAAGCTCTACGCTGCGATGACTTCGCAGATCTATAGACACGCGCTCCTTTCGCCTCGCTATTATCAGCTTCTGTGATGGACTCAGCTTCCTGCCAAAAACTGCCACCCCAAAAAAGAAGTAGCATCACGACTCCAAAAAAAACCCAACCGTAGATGAGATGATCAACTCCCGTTGCCAACTCCATTCCCGAGAGATGCCCGATCATTACGATGCCATAAGCTCGCAGGCTATTTGCGATCACGGGTACCAAGATGGCAAACATCACAAAGATAATTCGTCGACTTGGGCTACGGAAACTCAGATAGGCGTAAAGCAGTCCCAGCGTAAATGAGGCGATGAGGTAGCGGACCCCGCTGCAAGCCTCTACAACTGACCAATGCCCGGTCGGCAAGGTCAGATACATCCCTTCTCTATACACGGGAATTCCGCTTAACCGTACCAAGTATTCCGTGCTGTCAGCAGTCAACTCCATCAAGGGTGGTATTAGGCCTTCGCCCATGGGCACAGCCAGAAAAAGAAAACACAGCGGAAAGGCGATGCGTCTCGCAGCGTCGGTGCCAAGCAGCGCCCAGATCCCCGTAACTGCTATCCAGACCAGTGCCAGCTGCTGCACCAGGTTTACGTCGACCAGCCAGCCCGCGAGCCACAAAGGAATACCCAGAGACGTCAGCGAAACCACCCAGAGTGCCGGCTCAGCCATTTGTTCAACCAAGGCAGCTCGTTCTCGCCAAACCAGCCACAAGCAAATGGGTAAAATCAAAAAGCCGTGAGCAAAGGTCTCTCCTTCGACCCATACCTGAATCATCGATATGACCGTTTCATGAAACACAGCCAGCACAGCAAGAAAATATATTGCTGGCATAATCATGCCGGAATATCCGCGGAGCCAATTGCCCTGCGACGGTTTTGCTTCAGATATCGACATAACCCCTCGCATACCGTGGCACTCGAGATTCACCTCCCAGCAAAAGAACAACTTCCGGAAGATTCTCCTGCCAGCTGAATCCGCTCAATACGCATTGTCGCGCACGCTCGCCAAGAAGAGGGTAATCGCCCTGCATTAGCGCGCTAATCAGCCGGCCGTAATCGTCTGGAGACTCGGCCAACAGCACTTGATCGCCATCAGATGCAGCTATGCCCTCCAGCCCCTTTTCGCTGACGAGAACAGGACGCGCCATGGCCATAGCTTCGAGCACCTTGTTCTGCACACCGCGGGCAATTCGCATGGGCGCCACTGCAGCGATCGCGTACTTGAGATAGGGCCGCACATCGGGCACGCGCCCGGTGACAATAACTCCTGCCTGCGACGCCAACCGCCGTACGGCACGTGCGGGGCTGCCTCCAACAATGGTAAACGTGATTTCCGGGTTTACTCGACGCAATTCTGGGAGGACGCTGTGCACAAACCAAACGACCGCGTCCACATTCGGCCAGTAATCCATAGCCCCGGTAAACACGAGTGGAACGCTGCCCTCTGGGTAAGGATTTAACTCGGGCGCGTCGGCATCAAAAGCGGGATCAAAATAATCGCAATTTACGCCATTGTTGTAGAAACCGATCTTGTGAGCAGTATCTGGGGAAAGCTGATGAAACAAATCCGCTTCAGCAGAAGACACAAATAGTCCGGCGTCGAACTGTTTGGCGAGTGCCTGTTCCAGCGCAAGCAGACAGCGCGCTTCACGGCGGTACACCCAGTTCAAGGGCCATGGTTTCTGGCTGGCATACTGTCGCCACTTATCCGAATCCACATCCACGAAATCAATGACCTTGCGCTCGAAATTCGCGCCTTCTGCAGGCAAAAACTGCGCCATTGAGGAAGAGTAAACGATGGCGTGCCGGAGATCATACTGTTCCGAAACGCTCTCTGCCCACTCGAGCATTTTTTGGTCGCGGTAGTAGGGAATCGAAAGAGCCTGACCGCCAAGGAAACCCCGAAAGCTCCGCAGCGTGGCGAGCCGCGAGTAAAGTGGACGAAGGAATACGCTCGCACAATATTTCTCGAGTTCCTTTGCCCACGGCCAATCCTCAGGGTCATCAACGAAGCTCCCAAGGTGTATATCGAAATGCTGACTCAGGTGGTGCAAGAGATGGAACGAGCGAATTTTGTCGCCCTTGTTGGGCGGGTACGGGATGCGATGGCATAAAAACAACAGAGGTAGTTTTCGTGAGCGTCCCCCCTCCTCCGGAGCTCCATCTGCACCGCCCCGAACAGCCGTCACCAGGCCCATTACGCGCTTAACCCAGACTACGGGCCAATGGCGGCCCCAACAGATTTGCCACGGGCAAGGGCAGGCGCTGCCAGGCATTGACCAGCAGTCGGTACTTCGGGTTGCTGGGGTTCACGTCAGGCACCTGTGCGCTGTTAACCAGAAAGTACTCATAGGGCAGCGCCTGCGGCTCGAACCCCCAGTTCTTCTTGAATTCGAAGGGCCCGGTTTCGCGCTTGCTGCGCCCGAAATCGTAGACAGTGATTCCTTCTTCAGCACTGCGGCGCATGAGCTCCCAGTACATAAAATGGTTGCAACCACGTATTGTGCGGGCCCGCGCAATGCTGCCACCGTAATAGGGCAATACTACATTGCGGAAGTAGAAACTCATCACACCCGCCACGTCTTCATCACCCTGACGAATCATCAACACGCGACAATCCTGAGCAAACTCGTGACGCAACGCATCCAGATAGCGCCGGCTGAATACCGGCGTACCCAGATTGCGCACACTCTCGGCATACACGCGGTACAAGCGCTGTGTACCCTCAACCTCTTCACCCGCAAGGCCTTCTTTGATCCCCTTGCGGATCATGGCACGCTGTCGGTTGGGTATGGCCTTCAGGTTCGCATCGTTGTCTGCGGTGATCGGCTTGCGAAAAGTGTAATACAGCTCTTTGACCGGCCAGCCGCTGTCGCTCGCCTCGAGATTGCGCAGCTCCAGAGCATCGACCCCCAATGCGGTCGCCATCGTCGCGGCTTCATCCCGCAACAACCGTGCGGCGTCCGCGTTCGGCGTGGCAATGCCGCCGTACACGCAGAACGGCAATCCGGACAGCTTGTACCCGAACAGACGGCTGCGCACTTCCGCCAATGGCAGCACGCCGACGATGTCACCGTCCTCTTCCGCCAGCAGAAAGTGACAGCGATGCCCCAGGGCATCTTCGAGTACCCTGCGCCAACCAAAACGGTGAAAGAAGGTTGCCTGTTCACACTGATCTACAAACCTGTCCCAGGCGGCTTCGTCCCTGGCTTCGGCAGAGCGGACTCGCAGCGTCACGCCCCGGCACTCCCGCCTACACCGTCGAACTGGCCCGCCGCGAACGCCGGCTGCTGCAGGCCGGCGGGTGCCGCGATAGCCTCAGCGAACACACGGTCCATACGGTCCCAACGAAAGTCCACGAGCAGCTGCTGAAGGCGCGGTTGCATACGCTTCAGGTTCAGGTAGTGACGAAAGCGCGTGCGGGCGGTGAGGCCTGCAGGGCGCGGTTGCTGCGGGTCTATCTCCCACGGATGGAAGTAGAAATGGGCGCTCTGCTTTTCACGTTCATTGATGCGTCGCAGCGCCCAGCGTGAAAAAGCGTAGGGGAAGAGCCGAAACCAGCCGCCCCCACCGCAGTTGATGTTGCGGCCTGCCAGCGG
>CENL01004485.1_pt1 | contig 35149 bp, 25 predicted proteins | sample 530221 | NCBI WGS metagenome assembly CENL01 (sample SAMEA2619791, study PRJEB7988) | marine metagenome | isolation source: saline water (ENVO:00002010), including
TTTTGCTTCAGGTTTTGCTTCAGGTTTTGCTTCAGGTTTTTCCGCTTTAACCGCTGGCTTGGTTTCCGGTTTCGCGTCTGTCTGGGGCTTCTCAGACTTGAAATTAATCACGCCGGAAACGGGAACAGATGCGACCTGGAAGACATCTTTTGATAGCTCGCCTTGTACGAAGACGACAAATTCCAGATGATCCAATCCCAGAGGTGCGCCAGTGAAGTTGGCTCCTGATTTTTCTTCAAAGGCTGACAGATAATCTGTGATTCGGCTTTTGAATTCATTCAGAGAGATAGTTTTATCCAGTGTCAGTTTCCCATCAACAGCAGGAAAACCGTTTGGTTCCCTCAACATGGAACGAACAATCATGTCATGCACGTTAATCCCGTTGGGAGCTTGAAACGACAGTTCTTCTTCCGCAAGGACTGCTACCAGTCGAAGTGGCTCTTTAATATCCTCAGTTCCGGTGGCATTGGCTTTCAGTACCAGTTTACCATCTTTGGCAACGGCAGATAATTCGATTTTGACATCGGTGTTTTCTGAGAGTGCTGGAATCAAAGCCTCGAGAAGCTGATTGTAGGATGACCCAACCTGTTCGACACCGCCGGCGACCCCTGTAACCGCCTGGCCGTTCAGATTTGTCGAAGGAGTTCCCCCATGATTATACAGGATGAACCGTGCTTCTGAATCAGGATTGGTTAGTGGATCAGGAGCTGGAATATGCTGGTGATATCGTAAAACGATGACCTTGGAGTGAGGGAACGATGATTCAATCACACCTGTTGCCAGGTCGGCAGCAACACAGGGAGGACAGGATGCTCCGGTGAACAACTCGATCAGCGAAACACGGTTTCCTTTTTTCAGATCAACTTCTTTCGCTTCCTTGGAAACAAAACTGTCCAGGTAACGTCGAAAAGATTTAGTAAGATACTCATCCAGCCCCTCTGTTGAACCATGTTTCTTTTTCCAGAGCGTTGTCAAAGTATCCTGAGGATTTTCAAATTTTACGAGTTCCGGGTTCTGTTGCGATGCTGCAATCAGCTGACGCTCGCGAAAAGACAGTGGCGAACCTGCCAGGATTCCCAGATGTTCAATGGCTTTATCGATACTCCCATGAGATTTTTCATAGCTGACCAGTTCTGTCAGCAGTTCACGATCTTGAGGGTGTTTTTTGACTTCTTCCTGTAGCAGTTTGCCCGCTGTCTTAATTTGCTCGGGATTATCGGATTTGAGACCCACTCGTGCCCTGGCCAGAGCCAGTTCCTGGTCCCAACCTGCCAGGGGCGTCACTCCCTCTTTGATGGCTTTTTCAGCCTGGTCCAGATATTGAGTGGCAATGCTGGCATCCGTTTCACTGCGTGCCAGCATGGAACCTGAGCTGACCAAGGCATTAACCTGCAGTCGTTTCCCCCAAATTGCGGAGGTTTCGACATAGCGATTTACAATCTCTTCCACGGTTTTGGAATCTTTTTTCTGACTGAGAGCAACTGCAATCAGACGAGTGTAAGCATCCAGAGCCACGGGTACGGTTTTCATGCGCTCGTTTTGGGTGAATTCGTTCAGACTCTTAAAAGGATCATCAGTCTGCATCGCCTGAATGAATTCCTGAAACCCGGGAGCGGGCAGGGGCTCTTTAATCTTTGACATATCTTTTTCGAGCGTGGGCAGCAGCAGGGCGGGGACACAGTTTTCACCATTAAATGAAATATTCCCCAGGATGGCGCCCTTATCGAGAGTCCCCTGAAAATTCAAACGGATGACCTCTTCACCTTCGTTGAGCAGGCTCTCGTCAAATTCAACCGTTTCGGCGGTTGTTTTGGAGGACAGGATTTTCGCTGGTAATACTTCTGTCCCTCTTGAAAGCAAAACGACTGCTTCTGAACCCGCTTTTGTTTTTTCGTCCGCTTTGTCTTCCGTTTTTTTCTCAGGGTCAGTGGACTCGCTGGGGGGAGAGATTTTGAAAAGATAGAGTGGCATCATTTGCTGCTGTTGGGGCAGCATGAGTACCCAGTTCCCTTTGACGGTTTTTGGTAGTTCTAAAGGCTTGGGCTCTTCCTTTTCTGTTTTTTCATCGCCAGCTTCTTTCGATGCCATCTCAGAGGTTTTGGCATCTGCTTTGGGGCTTGCGACATCAGAAGTCGCTGCATCGGGCGAAGAGGATTGGTTATCAGTGGCTGAATCAGAGGCTTTCTGACAGCCTGCAGAAACCATGATCAGACACAGCAGCAGCAGGCTCGTGCGCGAAATAGAAAACATATTATTCCTCAAAGGGTAAAGTACAGGTGATCTCAAAAAGGGTATTCGTATTCTGGTTTTATACGAAATCCATACAAATGTTGATGGATATTAAATAAAAATCACTAATCTTCTGAAAATAGGGCAGGGGACAGCTGTTTCCTGCTTTGTGACCTAACCTGTTATTCATAAGCAGGTTCAAGAATTGGATCCTGGATCGATTTTTGCCATTCAATCAGCTGGTCCTCCAGCAGATCAGCAGTATCCTGCCAGTTTTTTCTCGTGCGGCGCTGCAGCAGATTCGTGTTTTCTCCGGGATCCGTTTCCAGATCATATAATTCATCCATATTCCTGGCACGATAATGTTTAACGTACTTCAATTTGGGGGTCCTGATCATTCGGAGATAGGCTAATCCATTGTTGTGCAGATCATATTGACCGAACAGCGCTTTCCTGACAGGCGCGGGTTGCCCGAACAGTAATGGGGAATAATCGATTCCGTGTAACTTGAGATTCGCCGGTTGCGGAATTTTCAACGCACCTAATACAAATTTGAACATGTCGATATTCGATACTATTTCGTCGAATTGAGTCCCCGGTTTAATCACGGCGGGCCAGCGCATCACCAGTGGCACCCGGATGGAAGTGTCCCACATGTTAGGGCGTTTGGGGCCTGTCACTCCCCCGGCAATCCAGTGGCCGTTTCCTTTGGTGCTGACTCCGTGGCGACCATTGTTATAACCATGGTCACTGGTGAAGATGACCAGCGTATTCTCTGCAAGTTGCAGCTGGTCGAGTTCCTTCAGCAGGCGACCGATATTACGATCGACCGAAGAGACACTCGCATAGTATTCTTTATTTTTCTGACGAATCTGTTCGGGAATTGCTCCTGGGGTGATGGGCACATCAATATTCATTCCTTCGTAATGTGCTGAATCCTGTTCGGGAACAGGGCCATAGGGAGTATGTGGGGCTCTGAAATGCAGGCAGAGTGCAAAGGGTTTATCTTTGGATGTACGGATAAAATTGATCGCGTCATCTACCAGCAGATCGGGCAGGGATCCTTTCCGTTTTTGCGTCTCTCCCTTCATTTCCAGTGTGGGATTCATGGGACGTGTGCCTCCTGCAAGAAATCCCATGAAGTGTCCAAAACCTTTTTCATGCGGATGGAACTGGTTCAATTCACCCAGATGCCATTTACCGATTAAAGCAGTCTGATACCCATGTTGCTGCAATAATTCCGGCCAGGTCATCGCTGTGAGACCGGTTCCCTCTTGCGCTTCCTCGGATGAAATCCAGTCGGTAATCTTCAACTCTGTCGGAAATCTGCCGGAGAGAAACGTCGCCCGACTGGGTGAGCAGACAGGAGTTGCTACAAATGCATTGGTGAAGACTGCCCCCTGTTTTCCAATCTGATCCATGTGCGGCGTATGAATCTGTCGGTTCCCATACAGCCCCATGGCCCAGCGTCCCTGGTCGTCGGTCACAATCGAAATCAGATTGGGTTGGTCAGCAGCCAGGCCCAGAGAGAGAGCCGGCTGGGCAAACAGGATCAGCAACAGGCATGACATTGCATAGAACGGATTGATCATGGCGGCTCAACTTGAGATAGGTTTATATATCTGGTGATTAACTACCCAGCTCCTGTTTCAGTTCGATCAACTGATGTTTCAGTTCTTCCAGCGATTGGGTGATTGTTTCAATCTCCCGCCTGAGAGACTGGTTTTCATGCTGCAGCTGTTCAATGACTGCAGAAAATTCAGATAGATCAGGTGTGGCAGCTTTCGGAGCAGCAGCGGAGGAGGAGGGCTCCCTTTCTATTGCTGCGGGTTCCTCTTCCGGGGAGTGTTCAAATCCCAGTGTCTTGCCTTCTCGCTCCTGGTACCAGTTGTGATCGACTTCGATGCCGCGACGTTCAATACTGCCATTGGATTGTACATACTTCTGATCCAGAAGTCCTTTAAATTCGTTGCGTAACTCGTCCAGTGTTTCAATGGGTACCATACGGCTGGCGCGGCCACGTAATTCTCCCATGGTCTGCCGACCACGAAGCCAGAGCTCTGTCAGTATCGCCAGTTGTGGTTCCGTGAAATTGAACCGGCGTCGCATGTAGTGGCGATATCGTTCTGTGCGACCACTGTCTGAATGAATCACTGCCACGAGCCCCATTTCCCGCAAGGTATCCAGCGTTTCAAAAACCTGAGATTCGCTGTAGTTTGAAACGGGGTCCCGGTTACTCTTCTGGTTACAACCTGTAGTGACTGCTTTCAAGGTAAGCGGGTACTGATCTGGTGTGGTAAACGCTTTCTCCAGCAATACGCCAATGACACGTCGTTGCTGTCGGGACAGTTCTGTTATATGGAGAAGCTCTTTTTCTTCCTGAGTCGTATCATTCATTTTCGATCTATATTCCCTGTCATGTAGTAAGGTAATTCAGAGTTATCAATATCCGTTTGTCAGAATCCGTTTCGTTGATTCCAGGCAGCCTTGTGAAACTTTTCCCAGAAATTCAAAGTCGAGTGTATCTACGGTATCTGTTGGCTGGTGGTAATGCGGATTTCTGAGAAAACTGGTGTCGGTAATCATTAGCGCCGGATAGCCGGCGTCCCAGAACGGGCTGTGATCGCTTAAACGGGTGGCTTGAAGCAGTTCGCCATTTTGAGGGACCTGCAATACTTCTACCGGCAACTCTGGTACAGCTTGCATTCCGTTCTGAAATGCGGCGATCAGGTCTGTTGAATTCTGATTACCGACAACGGCGATGAAGTCTCCGGTATCCGGATACAGGCCTGCCAGATCATGGGGCAGCGTCTGACTGCCCGGTGTGTGATCGCAGTATCCCAGCATTTCCAGAGAGACCATGCCGCGGAGATCGGTCTGTTGCTGCGAACGTAACATTGCATGTTCGGCGCCCCCCAGCATGCCGTTTTCTTCCAGATCGAAGGCAACCAGTTCAATGCTCCACTGGTTTTCAGAGCCTGAAGCATCGGGTAGCAGGCGGGCCATTTCAAGCAGAGCGGCAACGGCGCTCGTATTGTCATCAGCTCCAGGTGACTCAGGGCGGGTATCGAGGTGCGCGCCGACACAGAATAAGGGTTTGTCCGGATTTGTCAGATCGGGATGCCGGGCGATCAGATTCTGACCTGACCACTGAACCAGCAGCGAATCCTGGGCTTGAAACGGATGCCGCTCCACCTGCCAGCCTGCCGCTTCCAGTACCCGGGTGACATACAGACGGGCTGTTTCCAGTGCCTCGCTTTCTGCAGGACGGATTGTTTTACACAGTTCATCGCAGTGCTGTTTCAGGCGGCGGGTGTCAATATCCATATTGATGACTTTCGATTCCCTGAGTGGCCCGCTGGAAGCAGGACGGGTCTTATTGACCGATTGACCCTATTGGCTGAAATCATACTAAGTATTCTGGGACGTTTTATTCTCAGCAGATTCTACTACGAACCGGAAGTCTTTGTCACTCCGCAGAGAATCGAAGTCTGGTTCATCATGAATTAATTTTATTAATCCGGGCTCCATCCGCAACGAACGCCCCAGCCAGGAGATCGCTTTTACTTTATCTCCCGCCAGGGTGAAATAACAGGAGAGGTTATACAGCACGACAGGCTCGTCTGCATGATGTTGATACGCTTCCTCCATGATTGAGATCGCAGCTGACAACTGGTCGGTCCGTTTGAAACACCAGGCCATACCCATCAGGGTCGTCAGGTTTTCTGAATCTTTATCGTAAGCATGCTGATATGCGTCTAAAGCTTCCTGGTAGTGGGTCGCCAGTTGCTGGGCCTGCCCCAGCAGTCGATAGTATTTTTCCGAATCTCGATCTGCTGCAGTAATGCGGGACAGTTCTCGCAAAGCCTGTTCAGGCATCTCAAGGATCAGATAACCTTCCGCGGCATTCAGGTACCGTTTGGGGCGGGAAGCAGGCAGAATAACCATAGAAAATCCTGAAGATAAATGAAAAAACCTCTGCCTGTATTTTACTGGAACAGGCAGAGGTTTTTCTATTGCATCTGAGGTGATATTTTGTGGGTTCTATAAATTCATCGCACGCGCACCTCGCTTCAGTATTATCGGCATTAAGCACGGTTCCATGGCATTTTTGCCAGGATCATCGCCATGCCACAGGTATCGGTAATTCCTGCGAACATCAGACCAGCACCCACGAATGCAGAAAGTCCGCTGAACCAGGGATTCACAAACATACCTAACAGGGCTCCTGTCAGAACCAGAAATCCAGCGGCAATACGTACCTGCCGTTCCAGTGAGATCGTCTTTTTTCCACGATTTACAGGCAAACCTTCGGCCTCCCATGCTTTGGTGCCCCCTTCTACGCTGATGACGTTGACGAAACCGGCATCGATCAGTTTCTGGCAGGCTTTGGAAGAACGGTTCCCGCTCTGGCAGATCAGGTATACCGGGTCAGCCCCGTTTCCATTGACCCGGTCTTTGATTTGTTCCGCGGTCAGTTGATCCAGGGGAATATTGACGGCAATGGATGCATGGACTTCCCGGAATTCAGCCGGCGTTCGAACATCGATCAGGTGAACTTCTTTATCCTGTTGTTTTTTTGCCAGGACGTCAGGTTTAATTGTGTGAATATCTGCCATTTTAAAGCCTCGCTATGTCGCAATTATACGATATAATGTTTTAAAAAAACTCAACTCTCGAAAAAACGGCCTTCGATGCAGTCCATAATCTTGTTCAGATGAGGTTCTGCAATCCGGTAATAAACGTTTCGGCCTTCCCGTTCACTGACGAAAAAACCGCAACGCTGCATCAGTCGTAAATGCTCTGAAGCCACATTACTGGGAATTCCGCAATCTTCAGCAAGTTCTCCAACGGTATAACGCCCGCGCAACAGTAACTGCACAATGCGGATCCGTGCGGGATGCGCCAGAACTTTCAGGCACTCGGCAGCCTGTTCCAGTGCTGCGCCATTATATTCGGGTGTTTCTTTCAATTTCATAATTCATTGACCTCATGTATATAATATCGTGATGTTACGATATGTCAATGAGGGTTTTTTGATTTTTTGTGCAGCATCAGTGGAAACTGAAATTCGTCATCTGGACATTGTAACTTAACAAATATCAGTCACAATAAAGACTTAAGTCGAAATTTCAATTGCCGCATGAAAGAGGTCGTAACATGAAACTGCAGTCTCAGTCCCCGAACAAATCTCTGGGGAGACGAGCCTTCCTGAAAAATGGCGCTTTGGTACTGTCTGGCCTGACTTTTCCAGCTCTGGGTCGCCAGGTGTCTGGTGCCTTCGATACGAACAAACGGGGCGCGGTACGCATCGGACTGGTCACTGACCTGCATTATGCAGACAAACCTCCTGCTGGTTCACGTCATTATCGTGAAACACTGGCTAAGTTGAAGGAAGCCACCACACAGTTTCACAGCGATCGACCTGATTTTGTGGTCTTTCAGGGGGATCTGATCGATTCCGGCAAATCTCTGGCGCAGGAAAAAACACACTTGCATACAGTGGTCAACGCGATTTCTACGATACCGTTCCCCAAATATTATGTATTAGGAAATCATTGCGTTGATCAGTTGACGAAAAATGAGTTTCTGCAGGGAGTCGGGCAGAAAGAGTCGTTCTACTCATTCGATCGGAATGGCTATCATTTTGTCGTGCTGGACTCCTGTTTTAAAAGCGATGGCACCCCTTATGGTCGCAAGAATTTTAAATGGACCGATGCGAATATCCCGCCGGAAGAATTGTCCTGGCTGCAGGTTGATCTGAAACAAACGATGCTTCCCACGATTGTTTTTGCACATCAACCGCTCGATCTGAAAGATACAGATGCCCACGCAGTCAAAAATTCTTCGAAAGTGCGTAACGTTCTGGAACAGTCGGGCAAAGTCACTGCCGTCTTTCAGGGACACAGTCATCACAACAAATATTCTGAAGTTAAAGGCATCCATTACTGCACACTGGTTGCCATGGTGGAAGGCTCCGGGCTGGATAACAATGGGTACAGTTCACTGGATGTTTATGAAGACGGTTCCCTGGTCTTGAACGGGTTTCGTAAACAAAAGGATTACCACTGGTCCTGAAAATCCACGTGGTATGTCGTCGTGTCGTAACAGATATTGTTGCGATCTCGGTGCTGCTCTGTATAAGATAGAGTCTGGATTTTACCCAGCCTTGACCGATCCATCCAGGAGCCAGTGATGCACTGCTTTGCCAGACTTTTCTTTGTGCTTATTTTCTGCCTCAGTTTCATGAGCGTTAACACGGAAAGTGACGCAGCTGCATTCCAGCGGGAACCGAATGTTATTTTTATCATTGCCGATGACCTGGGCTATAACGAACTGGGATGTTACGGACAGAAGTGGATCAAAACACCGAACATTGATCGCATTGCCAAAGAGGGAATTCGTTTCACGCAGTTTTATTCAGGCAACGCGGTCTGTGCACCCTCCCGGTGTAATCTGCTGACAGGTAAGCACCCCGGTCATGCCTATGTACGCAATAACGGCAAACCCGAATATGTTCAGAATATGAAAGAAGAGCAGGGCTGGAGTTTTCCCGGTCAGCATCCGATTCCCGATGCGGAGGTCACGATTGCTGAAATGCTCAAGCAGAAAAACTATGCCACCGCGGCAATGGGCAAATGGGGACTGGGGCATTTCGGAACCACCGGCGATCCCAATCAACAGGGCTTCGATCTGTTTTATGGTTTTAACTGCCAGGTGCATGCACACAATCACTACCCCGTTTTTTTATGGCGGAATCACACAAAAGAGACTCTGCCTGGAAATGATCGAACGTTATACGGCGAGACTCATTCGCAGGATAAATTTGTAGAGAACGGACTGGCTTTCATCCGTGAACATCAGCAGGATCCCTTCTTTCTCTATCTGCCGTTCGCGATACCTCATCTGGCGATTCAGTCACCGGAAAAGTATGTCGCAGAATACAAAGGCATAATTCCTGAAGAAGAATACAAGCATAAAGGCTACATCAAACACCCGCATCCCCGCGCTGGTTACGCCGCCATGATTACCCAGATGGATGACGGGGTGGGACAGATCATGGCTCTGCTCAAAGAGCTTAAGCTGGATGACAATACGATTGTTTTCTTTACGTCTGACAACGGGCCGACTTATAATCGACTGGGAGGATCAGACTCTGAATTCTTCGAATCAGCTGGACCCTGGCGCGGTTTCAAAGGGAGTCTCTATGAAGGCGGAATTCGCGTGCCTCTGGTAGCGCGCTGGCCGGGACATTTTCCAGCGGGCCAGGTCACCGATCATCTGTCAGCATTCTGGGATGTCATGCCGACCATCGCCGATCTGACGGGAACCAAGGCGCCTGCCGACATTGATGGCATCAGTTTTGTGCCGACATTGGAAGGCCACCCCGATCAGCAAAAACAGCATGAGTACCTCTATTGGGAATTTCCCGCCTACACCGGGCAGCAGGCGGTGCATCTGGGCGACTGGAAAGGCATTCGTCAGAATCTGCTCAAGAAAAAACCACAAATGAAAATTGAACTTTACAACCTCAAAACAGATCCCGGCGAGCAGCACGACGTTGCAGAGCAACATCCGGAAGTGGTGGCCCGAATCAAAACGATTATGAAAACGGGCCGCACGCCTTCCCAGATGTTTCCCTTTCCAGCGTTGGATCAGCAGTAACTTAACTGGAGATTACTTCGCGTTCTCCTGTTTCGAAACTTCCTTGATCCAGCAGAACAGGCTGTCACCAATCTGCTGATAGCCACTCGCAGCTGGATGAACGGCGTTGTTCTGGCGTACCGTCTCTTCTGTGGTCTGTGCATTCCGGGGGACTTTGGCGGCAGGGTAATTATGGGCACAATCCAGATTAATATGTGTGGGGACCAGGAAAATCTGCTGGTCGGTTTTATCGCCGAAATGTTTTGACATCTGTTCCACCACATAATGCTGATTGCGTTTATATTGCCAGCGTGTCTGGCCGCGACCATTGGTGGTGCCAAATGCATCTTGCGATGCTGCAGGGGGGACGGGTAACATCAGTCCGATTTTTGTTTTCGGATTGAAATCGTGAATCATCTTCACCAGGATGTCGAGGTGCTTGACCATGGTGTCTGTCCGCTCCCCGATGGTTTCATCGGTGGCGGAATAAACGTCATTGGGACCGAGGAAAATCGTCACCAGATCAGGGGCTTTCCCGTCGTTAAATTCTTTACAGTAGCGGGGGAAATCGAGTTTGGGTTTTCCATCTTCACCTGCATAGAGAAACGGGCTGCCTCGTTCTCGGTAATATCCCTGACGGGCGTTCTCTTTAAAATGAGTCGCAAAGCGGACTGCGGTCCAGCCTCCATATCCTTCATGCTGGACTCCCTCCTCGTCTTTCGGATTGTGAGAGCCGATCAGTTTCAGATTGGGGCCCTGGAAATTCTGGCTGAGCTGGCGGACATGACGAGGGTAGATAGAATTGTGTGTCAGGCTGTCGCCGATCATCAGTATGCTGACCGGTTTGTCTTTACCTGCGGCGGTTGGGACCACACGCAATCGGGAGTCCTGACTGGCGATGATCTCATTGTTCTGGTCTATGACATTCAGCGTGAATTTATAGTCGCCGATTTCTTTTTCATCGGGAGTATAGGTCCAGCGTTCCTGCTGCAGATGACCCCGGTTGCAATGTACGTCGAAAACGTAGTTCGCAGGATTGATGCTTAGGGAAACATTATCGAAATAGACACTGGTTTCAATACCAGGGACTGCATAGATGATCGGAGGCAGAACCAGTCGGAGTGGATCTTTGGCCTCAGTTTTAGTTTCCGATTCCGCCGTCGCTTTTTCCTCACCAGCGGGTGTGGGATGCAACGGAGTAAACAGAACTAATGTCAGCAGCAAGCTAAGTGTGAATCTTGTGTTCATGTGAGTTCCATCATAGAGGCTGAATATCGTTTGAATTACTTTAATTACATTGAAGCGACTGAAACCAGAGGCTGACAACTCATCGCTGTGTTACTGCAGGTTTCTTAGTTTCGTTAAGTCGAGGGCGAATTCGAAAAAAGAGGGACAGGAGAAATGCCTGTCCCTCTTGACGTCGAATGATCCAGACCGTTTTATTTTTTACCGATGCAGTAAATTTTGTCGGTCATCTTCAAGTAGATTTTCCCATCAGAAAAGATTGGAGTCGCCAGTGCAAATCCTTCGAGCGGATTTTCAGAAACCAGTTTGAACTGATCTCCCTGTTCCAGAACAAAAGTTGTGCCATCTTCGCGGGTCACATAGATATGTCCATCAGCGAGAATTGGAGAGGCGCTGAATTTATTGCTGTTACGGGGCAGTCGATCTCCCCAGATTTTTTTACCGGTTTTGACATCAAAACAGAGGACCGACCCTTTTTTATCCGAACAGACATAGAAACGTCCATTGATTGCAGCAGGAGTAGGGACATCTGTGAATTCATTCTCTTCTTCAATAGTCCAGGCAACATGTGATTTTGTAACATCGCCGCTGCCACCCAGTTTGATTCCGGTCAGGGAACCACCCCGTGCATAGGGGGCAATCAGATAACCATCGCTGACGACAGGCGACGAGATAGAACGGAAGTATTTGTGCTGAGTCGGATTCAATCCACCCACCTGCCAGATCTGTTTTCCGGTCTGGGCATCGTGAGCCGTGACATGGTCGGCTCCGAGAACATAAATAATCTCTTTTCCATCCTGATTCACGACAACGGGGGTGGAATAACTCTGACTTGCTTCTTCCGGTGCATCCAGATTGCGATCCTGTTTCCAGACTTCTTTTCCGGTTGCTTTGTCGAAAGCAACGATGTAAGAGTTGTCGCTCTGCATGCAGGCGATGACGACCAGGTTGTTCGTCAGAACGGGGGAAGTTCCCAGATCCCACCAGAGGGTGTCTTCGCCGTAAGTTTTCTGCAGGTTTTTCTGCCAGACGATCTTGCCTTCCCGATTCAGGCAGGCGAGGTCACCACTTTTGAAATAGGCGAAAACAAACTGGTCATCGACTACAGGAGACGGGCTGCTGCCACTCCCTTTCTTGTGTTTGCCGGCGCGTGCAGTGCCGAAATCAGTGGACCATTTATTCTTACCCGAATTCTTATCCAGGCAAAGGACTTCATTCTTTTCATCTGTTGTGGTGGTCAGAAACAGATCATCGCCCCAGATTACGGGAGTGGAACCACTGACTCCCGGAAACGCAACTTCCCAGAGAATATTTTTATTACTGTTCCAGGAGACAGGATAGCCGGAACCTTCCGCGACGCCGTTAGAAGTCGGTCCGCGCCAGCCTGGCCAGTTACCGGCAAGAGTTGTCGAGGAAAGAAGCAGAGAAAGAGTAAGGGTTGCCAGTAAAGCTTTCATTTTTATTACCTCTGACTATGTGAATCTTATTGTGAATCGAGTTAGGTGAGCAATTCAAATTTATGGCTGGAATCATTTACATGGTGAGACCACCGATTATAGCATGAACTGAAAACAGATTTCATTCAGAATCGAAGTATTTTTTCACGATCCAGTCAGGTTGATGCTGGTCGGGTTTCCGTTTTCGACCCGTCAGATCGATGGCTTCCGGCTTGGGATGCTCAGATGTGAGCGGCTGTTTGTCGTCTGTTCTTTTCTGCCATTCTTTTAACTCAGCCAGCATTTTCTTAATGCGTTCCTGCTGCTCCGGATGTTCGGACAGGTCTTTTAGTTCGTGTCGATCTTCTTTGAGATCAAACAGTTGTGTCTTATTGATCTGTGGATAACGAATCAGTTTCCAGCGCTCATCACGGACAGCCCGCATCAGGTCTTCATAAGTGGTAAAGAGCGTGTCGCGAACCCGCTCAGTTTTTCCCCGCCAGATGGGAGCCAGGTCAGAACCTTCCACACCTGAGGGAACCTGTATTTGAGCCAATTCACAGACGGTCGGAAAAATGTCATACAGGTAAACCAGTGCGTCGCTGGATTTGTTCATGGGGATGCCGGGGCCTTTAAAGATCAACGGTGATTTCATACTGTGCTCATACAGGTTCTGTTTCCCGAGCAAGCCATGGCTTCCCAGTGCCAGCCCATGATCAGAAGAGAAAATCACAATCGTATTCTTATCGAGGTCTTTGTCTTTCAATGTCTGCAGGATGCGGCCGATCTGTGTATCCATATGAGTGATCATTCCATAATATTCCGCGAGCTGCTCGCGCACGATTTCCGGTTGGCGAGGCCAGCCTGTCAGCGCTTCATCCCGACCGGTTAACCAGCCATTATTAAAGGGATGCTGTGGCATGAAGTTTTTGGGCAGCGGGGGGGGACTGTTTTCATAAACCTTCATCGCTGTTTCTGGCGGCATTCGCGGATCATGGGGAGCAGTGAATGCCACATACGCGTAAAAGGGTTTTTCTGCAGGCTGCTGCTGCAAAAAATCAACGGCGGCATCAACGAAGAGCTCACTCGAAAACTTCTTACCTGTCCGTTTATTTTCAAACTTTCCCTCTTTCAGGTCGACCACAGGTACTTTCAGATGATTTGACATCCCCCCGATAAATGCAGCGGTCCCGGTCGTAAAACTTTTCTGGAAAGAATCGCGATGATTGTGCCATTTACCCGTGCCAAAGGTTTCATGTCCCGCCTGCTTCAATAACTGCGGAAGTGTGATGACTCCTTTCAGGTCCATGGGAACATGGTAAAGCGAGCGACCACTGTTCAACATCGCGCGACTCGGCTGGCAGACGGCACCGTGAATCGATCCCATACAGTATGCGTTGCGAAAATTGAAGCCCTCTTTTACCAGCTGATCCAGATTCGGAGTCTGAATGTGGGGATTGTCATAAGCGGCGACAGCGTCAGCCCGCTGATCATCACTGAAAAGAAACAGAATATTAGGACGTTCTGGCTTCTCCGCAGCAGTTGATGCCTGACTGAATGAAATAAGAGAGCAGGATAGAATCAGTAGGAAAAGAAATGGATTTCGCAGATGAGCTGTCATGGAAAGTTCCTGTATTAAATTCATCTCGTCATCGAGATCAGTCTATTTTGAAGAAGCGGCGGCCTTTGAGTTCGAAACGGGGCAAAGCACCGGGAGCAACTGTAATTACTTCCGCATTGAAGTTCAGTCGATCCTTGATCGCATGGCTGACGTCGTGAACTAACCGTTGAGGATCTGCAGCAGCGGAATCAGTCGGTTCCAGTTCAATCTTCATGTGCTGCATCGAACGAATCGTGCGGACTTCGATCCGGTATTCGGCAATCCGATCAAAGGTTCGCAGGATCGCTTCCAGGCTGGAAGGGAAGACGTTGTTGCCACGAATAATGACCATGTCATCCGCGCGTCCCAGGATGCCTCCTTTTAATCGCAGTAAAGATCGACCGGAAGGGCAGGGGGAAGTGTCTTCGGAAACCAGGTCCCCCGTACGATAACGAATCAGGGGAGAACCAATCCGCCCCAGGTTGGTGATGATCAATTCGCCCTGTTCCCCGGGAGCCACCGGTTCCAGTGTGTTTGAGTTGACGATTTCCGCGATGCATTCCGTTTCCAGAATATTCAGACTCCCCGGACTCTCCAGCGGTTCAATTCCCAGTGCCCCAATTTCGGTCATGCCCCAGTGATCAAAGACCCTTGCCCCCCAGGCCTGACCGATGCGGAGTTTGGTTGCTTCAATATTACCCCCCGGTTCGCCAGCGACGACCAGTGCCCGCACGCGGCTGGCGGCGAGATTGATGTTTTCTGCTTCGGCGACTTCTGCCAGTCGCAATGCATAAGTGGGAGTGCAACAGACAGCAGTGATTTTGTTATCGAGAATCATTTGCAGCCGGGCTTCGCTACCCATGCCACCTCCGGCCAGGCAGAAATTTCCACGACGTGTTGCGCCTTCAAAGGCAGCCCAGAATCCGACAAAGGGACCAAACGAAAAGGGGAAAAAGAGTCGGTCTTCCGGGTACAGGCCGACCATGCGATAGATCTGTGCCCAGCATTCACTAAACCAGTCCCAGCTGGCTTTGGTGTCCAGCCAGCGCATGGGTGAGCCGGTGGTTCCCGATGTCTGATGCATGCGGGTGTAATTCTCAACTGGATAAGTCAGGTTCGTGCCATAAGGTGCGTGGGCCATATGATCTTCCACCAGTTCCGATTTGGTGGTGATCGGCAATTTCTGCAGGTCGGACAGACTCTGTATCGAATTGACATCGACGCCTGCTACTGACCATTTCTTCTGCCAGAACTCATTGGTGGCAGAGACCTCTTTCACAAGATGTTGCAGGCGTTGTAGTTGGCGTGCCTGTAGGGCCTCCCGGTTCAGGTTTTCCGGCTCGGTAACTGGTGCATTCATTTTCGTATTAACTCAGCGGGCTGGGGGGAGCTTCAAAAGTGGAGATTCATGGTTCTCTCTTATTCTGCCGCAACTTGAGTGAATTTCCAACCTAAAGAGCAATCTGCGCAAGAAAATATCCACCGGAATTCAAACGTTCCCCATTCTGGAACCGTTTGATATTTAAAGGGTTATTGAAGTGAAACTATCTAACACGACCATTACAACAAGCACTCAAGTCAGAAATTATGAAGGACGATGATATCGATACAGTAGGCTGTCCTGATTATCGAAAGAGATACGGTTCAGGTGAGAATCAGGATCGTCTGATCATTGACGACAACAGAAGAAATGACATCTGGAGACGAGGACTTTATGGGAGCGGATGGCGGTAGTAAAGAGTTGAAACTGGGGTTCCTGACAACGATTGAATGTCCCGATGGCTCACTGATCGGGGGTTTGCTGGTGACGAACCATTTTGGCAGACCTTTAGAATTTCAATGTACAACTCCTGTCAAACCTAACCGGACTCAGGAAGTGTTGTATGGTCCCACCCTGGTTCCATTCCTGCTGGGAGAGGTAATCGGTCAGACGCTCGTAGAAAAAATGAATGTCAAACCCAACCTGATTCTGATTGAACAGGAACAGGCAATGGAACTGCAGAATCATATTTCCATACCAGTTGCCATTCTGACCGATGTGGAACAGATCGTCGAAGAAAATTCCACCTTCATCAGTGAGCAGATTGGCAAGAACCGTTTACGTTTTGATGCGGGTCACCAGACCGGAAGAACAGCAATTGAGACAACCAGCCGAAATATCCCTACGGATGCCGACCTGGGCGAACCATTTGAGCGAGTGCGTGAAGCCTTAAACGAAGCGGTGAAAATGGGATCATCCCGTTAAACCGACGTTCAAACGATGGTATTAAAACAAGCTGATCAGACTTCCTTCCCAAACAGGCAGATACGTGGATTTTTCAGAGCCAGACATTCAAAATCAACAACAGTCAGAAGTGACAACCGGCCATTCCGGTGGCCCTCATTTTCTTCCATCCGCTGAGAACCCTGCTCAGGCAACGATCACAGACGCAGATCGCTGGCAGATCAGGCAGCAGATCAGTAGTGAATCAACTTCCCTGGCTGTGACGGCAGCAGTTTTTGCTTCGGGCATGAATGGCGCGCTCACCCGCAAATTCAACCTGGAAACAACGGCACTGGCATTACTGGAAAAAGCTGGCCTGCAACCCAAATGGAAACCGACAAGGCCCCGCGTCAAAACGTTTGGGATGACCTTTCCAGATGGCATGGAGTTTATGCCTCCCAAAGAAGAAAAAGAAAGCGGTACGGAACTCAGTCAGATAGAAGGTCCCAAAGCCGCGAGTTCTGAAACGGGTGAGCGCAAAAAAAGTACGAGGCTCAAGCCTCCTGCCAATGCGCTGTCGCTGGAAGACCGTCTGTTTTATCTGCTGCAGCCACCGCTGCAGTCGTGGCTGGCCGGTCAGGAACTGATCATGCCGTTTGAGCCCTTCCCCTATCAATACGAGGGGATCGCCTGGCTGTTTTCACAGAAGTCGGCCTTGCTGGCAGATGAAATGGGTCTGGGGAAAACCATGCAGACAATCACCGGTGTGCGACTGTTATTGCGCAGTGGGCAGGTGCGCCGCATTCTGCTGGTTTGTCCCAAACCGCTGATTCCCAACTGGCAGCGTGAATTTAAGTTCTGGGCGGAAGAATTGCCGGTAACAGTAGTGCAAGGTGATACCGCCCGCCGGAGAATGATCTGGGAGATGCCAAACACGCCAATCCTGATCGCCAATTATGAATCGATGGCGCGTGATTTCGAAACGATGGGGGAAGAAAACTTACCCCGTTTTGATCTGGTTGTTCTCGACGAAGCACAACGCATCAAAAACCGGGATTCCCGCACGGCAGAAGTCGCTCGTTCCATTCCCCGCAAACGGAGCTGGGCTCTCACGGGAACGCCGATCGAAAATCGGCACGAAGAGATGTCGTCATTATTTGAATGGATGGAAATTATTCCCCCGCGAGGCACACCCGATTTGAGACAGTTGCAGGTGCTTTCCAAAGAATTCATTCTGCGTCGTACGAAAGACCTGGTAATGACCGATCTGCCGCCGCGGCTGGACCGGCCCGCGTATCTGGATCTGAACCCGGCGCAACAACATGCCTACGAGACAGCTGAAAAAGATGGTGTAATCCAGTTGAATGAGATGGGCGATTCCATCACCGTGCAGCACGTGTTTGAACTGGTTTTACGACTCAAACAGATCACTAACTTTGATCCGGTAACCGGGGACAGTTGTAAGCTGGATCGCCTGGAAGCAGATATGGAAGAGATTGCCGCCAGCGGTGGTAAAGCCATTCTCTTCAGCCAATGGACGAAACCCCTGGACTTCATGGCAAAACGTTTAGAGCGGTTTGGGACGCTCGTTTATCATGGGGGAATTCCCACAAAGCAGCGCGAGCCGATCCTGGATCAGTTCAAGCATGATCCGGATTCACACCTGCTGTTGATGAGTTATGGTACCGGGGCCGTCGGCCTGAATCTGCAGTTTGCCGGTTATGTCTTCCTGTTTGATCGCTGGTGGAATCCGGCGATTGAAGACCAGGCAATCAACCGGGCACATCGAATTGGGCAGAAAACACAGGTGATCGTGACGAAATTTGTCTGTAATAATACGATTGAAGAGCGGATTGACATGGTCCTCGAACAGAAACGGGAACTCTTCCGATCCATTCTGGGAGACGGCGATACGACTTGTGAATCGCGCAGTCTGACCGCTTCCGAAATATTCGGACTGTTTGACCTGAAGCAGAAAAAGGGGGACGTGACGAAAAAAATCGCCCCCCAGGTTCCCGGAAAATCTGCCGCGTGATGGAACAGGTTATTGCTTTGATACCAGCGGGCTGGATGTCATGGCGTCTGCCTCATCGGTCACGTTGATGAACCAGATTTTCGTTTCAGCGGGCGGTGCAGAGCCTGTGATTCTGGTTCCATCCACTTCCAGGGGAATGGATTGCCATTTTCGTTCGGGATTCGGACCGGCATCTGTTGTGTAGTTAAGTACGGCAGTCTTTATCTTAACAGGCTCAGCCAGTTCCGCTGTGACTTTGCCGTCTTTAACAGCAGGGTTTTGTACGACGGGTAGCGGAGTCTGTTTTTTCAGGTACTGGTCCACAAACCTCGCTATTTCACTGGGCTTCCAGCCTGCGGGATGACTGTGACCCATTTTAACTTCAATCCGAATATTGCGAGGTGTGTCTTTGGGGACAGCCTCATAGCTTTTCTGATAGGCACTGAGCCAGTAGGCAAAGTCATTCGTACCATTCACAAACAGAATCGGCATTTGAACCGCTTTGAGATATTGACCCGGGTCATAGAGCTGCATCCAGCGCTTGCTGTCCTCAGCCGGCAGTTTGTTAATGGATGATTCAAAAACAGAATGGTCATTCAGGAATCCGCAACCGTAAACGGGTACGGCGGCATCGAAACGGTTATCCAGTCCCGCGACAATGCAGGTCAGATAGCCTCCCCAGGAGATACCGGTGACAGCGGTATGGTCCTTGTCTACTTCGGGAAAGGAGCGAATCAGAGAATGTGCCAGAATCGCATTCGCAGGAGCGTGGTAGCACCAGTGTTCTGACTGGTCATCTTTCACCGCCTCGAATTTCTCTTTATGAGACTGATCAGGACCGCCTGCTTCCAGGCGATTTCGGTGCTTGCGCTCATGCGGATTTTTCCCATCCAGCGGCTGCGATCCTGCCAGATCCATTGCGATTGCCGCATACCCTTTCTGGGCCCATAACTCGGCCCACTCGCGAAAAGCAGTACCACCACCGCCATGAATCAAAACGATTCCGGGATATTTTTTTCCCTTGGGTTCATCCGGATTGAGTGTTGCCGGCGACGCATAAAAGGCGAATACCTTAGTTGGTTTGCCACGATATTCCAGACCTCGATACATCAGTGATCGGACGGGAGACTTGTCGTCGATCCATTCAAATTCGGGTGATTTGCTGAGGGCCTGCAAATCCCAGGGTGTTGTTTCCGGCAACCGGGGATCAGGCTGGATAACATCTTCTGCCGCCATTAATCCAGTGGCAGTGATCAGAAATAGCATAAGAACTTTGGAACTGTGAACGAGCTGCATGATCGTACCTGTCAAATATCAAATATGGGAAAAGCGTGTGAACCATGATTATCAATGACAGAATCGGCAGACGCAAGCGTACGGTTTCAGGAATGGGGGATGTGAGCTGTGACAAAGTTCAGACTGGACGGTGTCTGGTTTTATTGTTACGTCTCTAAGGCCATTTGGACCGGGTATAGTGGATCGAGAGACGCTATGGTTAAATACGATGTGCTTTAGAACAGCAGGCGATACAGGGCTGATCCGAAAACGATGGCAATTGTGATAATCGAACCGATGATGCTGACACCGACCGCCGCCGTACCCGCTTTGAAAGTGTTTTGAGACTCTGCAGGCAGATGTTTGCCGAGAATGCTCCAGATCGATTTTAAAACCTGGTTGAACATCTGGGCGCAGAGTACGGTTGTCATCGACAGAATCAGAATTGCCCAGTGTGTCGCAGACAATCCCAGTAAAGTTGCAGCCGCAATGACAGCACTGCCGACGAAAAAGTGAATAAAGAATGTGCTGTCCAGCCTGATTCCAAATTTAATACCACTTTCGACATCAATCAGACGCTGTCTCCATTCGGAACGATATTTATCAGATTCCGCTGCAGATGTCGTTTGCCGTTGAAAAGGTTTGACTTGAGTATTCTGTGATTTGATCACTGTCCCGATTCCTATTGTGAAGCAGTGTTACCTAAAATTGAAGATAAATCAGCAGGTCCGCCACCAAAATTTCCGAACCTAGGCATGATGGTCAGACCGATACCGGCGTTTCCGGTACTCTGATTATAAGACATGCCCAGACTCGTGATAAAATCGGCACCCGTTCGAGTGAGCGAAAGTATCTGACCGCGATTGACATTTTCTCCCAGGTCATAAGCAGTACTGATGCCCGCACTCCATTTCTGGCTCATGACGTAATTCAGACCGGCTGATAAAATCTGGCTGTCCAGATCGGCGCCCCCTTTAATCTGTTGCAAAGCTACATTGACTGACAGACGATTCGTACGCTGACTGGTGAGTGATACATCCCAGAGCTGCTGTGCACCATCAAAGACATCATAATAGGCATTAGCTGCCAACGTGGTTCGATCTCCGAGGAACCATTGATAATGTCCACCCAGCAGCCCAAAGTCTTCGCCAAAGTTATCTCGATCTGCATCCGGGAAGTAAGACGCTTCCAGGTCCAGTGTCATCCAGTCTTTGGTACGCATGCGATCGGGAGGACCGGTTTTGGTCTGCAGTCGATGTCGCCATGCCATGCGAAGCACCTGCTGATCGTCAACCAGTTCATAATAAGGATCTGTGACACCGCGGCCGGCTCCCGTACGAACGGCATAAAAACGTGGATCAAACTGAGGTGGCAGAACTCCACCAAAGGTGTTGATCACCAGGCGTTCGCGGAACATTTCCTGAGCGTTGTCATCAAATTCATTGTACTGGGCGATCCCGGACAGGTTTTCGCTGGCATCGCTGAAAGAGTAATCTGCTTCCAGCACCATTTTATGTGCCAGTCCATTCAGATTGAAATAAGGATTATAAACATCCGGGAAGATACGCTCTGCCATAATACTGCCGCGCAGACCGGCAGAACCGTAGAGGCGGTCAATCTGTTGCTGTTGCAGACCCTGTTCCCAGTAAGCTGCTTCGCCCATCACATACGGAGTCAGAATAACTGGCCCCAGGTTGAATGGCGCTTCCAGCTGGTTTCGGGTCATCGCCACCAGCCCCTGTGAGTCGGCAATGAAGGGCAGGGGAGTGAAGACATCCTGTTGAGGATTATAAGGTGCAGAACCCGGCTTCAGTTTTCCATAACCGACTGAGGAATGCGAAGTCCAGTTCACCAGGTTTCCAAACAGTGGCTCACCCAGCAGGAACAGATCTGCTTTAGGCAGCCAGTCTGTTGTGTTTTCGTAGCCATTCAGTTTTGTTCTGCCAATGACCGACCAGGACCAGTTGTCCTGTTGCTGCTTGAGATGCAATAGTGTTTCCACATCTTTACGGTTATTGAAATCGGATTGAAAATATTCCTGTTGAAAGTTCCTGTCCGAGAACAGGCCGGCTTCACTGCTTAACGTCATGCCGAATGGAGAAGTCTGTCGGTGCTGATGATTCAGGAAATAACGGTCTTTGGTTGAGGGAACAAGATCGCGGCGGTCCAGACCCAGATTATCGGTACCACTGTCGTGGATGTAAAACGCCTCTGCGTTTCCGCTGAATATATTGTCAAAGCCAAACAGGTTGGCTCCCTGGTAATTGCCGGACTGTCCGATCCCGACGCCTCGATACGAATAGTAATCAACCTGACCTTCCCATTTCGTACCCTCTGGTCGTTCCAGTCCCAGCAGCTTGAACATATCCCATTCCGTTTCGACCTGGAAACCAAAGATGCGGTCGTTTCCGAATCGCAATCCGGTGATCGGGAAATAAATGTCTTCCGCCGGGCTGGAGACATAGGGCAGGTAGAACAGTGGTACGTTACCAATCTCAAAAGTATTGTTGGAACTTGTCAGCCAGGCACGTTTATTGGGCATCGGTTGCCCCGTGATGGGGTCAAGTTCAGCAGAGCCTGACCCCAGCCAGGGTGTCGTATAACGGTCTTCGATAAAGACGTCTGAAGATTGAATTTTGTATCCCGGTTTTCCAAACTGGCTGCCTGTGGCCCATGCATTCTGTGCGAGGTACGCGCCTTTTGAGAGCTGACGAATCTGACTGGCCCTGACCCTGATATCTTCACCCAGTTCAGGAAGCCGGGTTTTCAGTTCGGCATCCAGCATCACGGCCCGTTCTTCCCGGGCGTCATAAAAAGCACGGTTCGCTTTGAGGAAATAGGTGCCCTGACGAATTTCGATATTCCCTTCGAGATAAATTTCAAAGGGAGTTTCTTTAGACTGTCTGATTTCTGAATTGAAGTTCTGAGTATTCCGCCCGTCTGTCCAGATGATGATCCGGTCAGCGGACATGTCAACCATTTCCAAACCCTCCACGCCATCAATCAGAAGATTCACTCCCCCTGTAATCACCCAGATCTGTTCCGGGGGAACGGTGTGAGTCGACGGAAAACTCTGGACGTTGTAGGGGACTGCGCTGCGGGGGAAGAGTCGAATTCTACGAAAATCGGTAACGATTTCCTGTTCTGGAATCGGACTTAATTCAGGACCTTCAAGGGGAGGCTTCTCGACAATAAACTGGGCACGTTTCAGTTGATGATCGTGAGGTATTCCCCGTCTCTCGATGGCGCGATTTAAAACGGGATCATCAGGTGCTGTTGTAATTCGGGCGGGGCGTCTGAAGTCCTGCTTCAGCCCGTTTTGTGTTACCAGGTTGACCAGCAGGCTGTTTTCTGTTTTGGATTCACCAGGCAGATCGACACGCACTTCCCCTTCCATGTAAACCGAGATGCGATCGGTCTTTCGCGTTTTTCGATGCCAGATCACCATCTGTCTGGAGCGCAGGGTTGCCTCACCCTGTTGAATGCGGCAGTTGCCTTTCAGAATCGAGACACTGACAAAATCTTCTTCCCACTGCTGCGAGTACTCTGCTGAGATGGCAATCGACTCTTTTTCCGAAGGTTCATATTCCGGTTCTTCATAGGAGGCTTTCGGGGCGCCGAAGAAACTGGTCTGAGCAGGCGCAACCGTCACCGGTCCGCCAAGCAATGTTAAGAAAACAATTACCTGCCAGATGCGATGCGAAACATACCGGGGTACGGAATTGATCTCGCCCGACACGGGCACTCCTGAAGTGATAACCGGGTAGGTCAATCTTCTGTTGAAGGGAAATGGTAGGGAAAGGAATACGCTCTGGTGCTAAATTCAAAGTAGACAGAGTGTAACGAATTGAGGTCAGTTGACTTAACTCCGTCCACTGGACCGGGATAAATGGGCGCGGATTATAGGTCGATTTCTGAAAGAGTGTCAATAACAATCGCTGCTCCGAAATTGCTTGGCAAACCGTTATAAATCATTGTCTTATAACGTGTTGTGGCTTTCGTGTTCTCTTGGCTCAGTGGGTTTCCTGAATTTCAGAAAATCAGCAGATTTTGACCAGCCATAAACACTCAGCAAGGCGATTGCGGGCACCAGTGGGGCCCGCATTCTCATGTTGGTCCAATAGAAAATATGGACCACCGTGAAGCTGACAATGAGCCAGAGAAACGGTTCCCAGACTGGCTCTCTCTTCCAGATTAACAGAAGACACCCCCCCAAAGCGCCAGTCAGTATCAGAAAATAGTAACCTGTGACCCCCCAGCCTATCAGAGGCTTCGACTCGATCAGCGCACTGTTCAGCGGGCTGAAATTCCAGAAGCGTCTCAATCTGAGCAGACAGGACTGTACAAACAGGGAGGGCTGCGCTGCGATATTGGCCTTCGCCCGTTGATACATCCACTGATCACGTTCCTGCTCACTCTTCACAGGGGGAACTGTTGCCTCAAGATCATGCTCCAGGCTTTTCTGCCAGGCATCCAGGCTCTCGCCCGACCAGACCGTGCCCCAGGGTTGTTGAACCACTTCCTCATAGAACACCGGATTATTTCCCAGCAGCAACGTATATCCCCCATGGGTCGTTGTCAGAATCGGGGCGTGAAAAACCACGAGATTCCGTATCAGCCAGGGCGAGATCGCAATCAGAATTCCCGCAGCCAGGTAAGTCAGTTGACGCCATGCATGTCCTCTTGGCTGTGTTTTCAGCAAACGTTTGAAGGCAGACGCACAAAGCCGTGTCAGGAACCAGAGCCCCAGGAAAGCGAGATAAGTCGGTCGGCACAGAATCGCCAGGCCCCAGACCAGACCGGTCGTGAATGTGATTGCGGACATATTCCTGGTCTCTGGCTGTGTTTGTTCTTCCGTCAACTGGTACACCAGCATGAAGAGCAACAGGCTGGTGAGAAACGCAGACAGCACTTCCGTCATTGAAAACGACGTATATTGCAGCAATACTGGATCGGTCGCCACTACCGCAGCAGCGACCAGCGCCCCGACGGGCATTTGCAATCGCAGACCAGTTTTCCAGGTGAACCAGACGGTGAGCACCCCCAGCAGCACCTGCATGATCCCTACACCCAGACTTCCCGCCTTCACATAATAGAGGGCTGCCAGCAGGCAGGGATATAAAGGTGGACGAAATGCCGTCGGCTTGATGTCCTGTCCCTCATCAGCCCGACTCGATGTGAAACCATGTCCCGCAGCCAGGTTCCGGGCAATTGCGATGTAGGCATCCCGGTCTTCCTGCAGCTGATCGCTCTGCAGCACCACCATCGTCAGACGCAGACCACCAGCCAGAAGCAGAATCAGCAGCAGAGCGGTCGTTAAGAATCCGGGTTTTGTCACAAACATCAATCCCAAGAGGCGGAAACAGCGGTTCCAGAGTCAGTCCGCATGATTATTACGTTTTCCAGAGCAGGTACTTTGATTCCCAAGGTTAAGCTGACACGACAGTTAACCACGGGGGGCTGCATCAAGTATGCAGGTCTCGTACGTCAGAAACAAGGGGGCACTCCAAGACTGAGATGGGGTTTTGTAAGATTTCTAGCGACTGTAAGGACGGAGTGTGAGTGCGGCGCGGAATGATTCGGATATCTGGAAATATCGATGCTGATGGTTCTGAAGTATTCAGGTTGGAAAAAATCAACACGTTGTAAAAAACGGACACTTTGTAATGAAATCATGATTACTGTGAGCTATAGTTCGACAAGAGCAGATGGGTTGCGTGTGCATCGGAAGTATTCCTGTATCATAGCAATGGGCCGAATTGTTTCGTATTGAATGCCAGACAGGCAGCAGGATATGGTCTTTCCTTATGAGTAGTCACCCGCAGCGCTGGCTGGAATCATTCGTTGACAGACTCTACAAACTGCGCTGGATCCTCCTGCTGATATTTATGGCCCTCACCGGGCTGTCTATCTATCCCGCTTCTCAGCTCTCGTTTGAACAGTCGATCGAATCGCTCTACGCGAAAGATGATCCACACCTGCTTGATTACCTGGAAAGCAAACGCCTGTTCGGCGGCGATGAATTTGTCTTCGTTGCGTATACCACCCCCGATCTGCTTAAGCCAGAAGGGCTTCTTGAAGTTCGCCGATTCTCGCAGGATCTCAGTAAAGTTCCCGGCGTGAATGCGGAAGTCACCCAGAACCTCGCTGATGCGCTCTCGCCTCCCAAACTCAACTTCTTTCTCCGCGCCCTGATTAGAAGAAAACAGGATGAGATGACTGAGCTCTTCCGCGGCGTACTGATCGGCGATGATAACCAGACGACCGCCATCGCACTCAGGCTGCTGCCCGAAGAGGATTCTCCGGTTTCCCGTGGAGAAACTTTCCGTCGTATTCGTCAACTGGCAGAGGGACACACACCTCAAGCCTACGTTGTCGGTGAGCCCGTGCAGGTGCACGATATGTTCCGCTACGTCGAAGAAGACGGCAACATCCTGTTCAAAGTATCGCTCAACCTGCTGGCGCTGGTTCTGTTTCTACTGTTCCGACGACTGCGGTGGGTCATGCTGCCGCTGCTGGTGGTGATCTGCTCGATTCTCTGGACCGAAGCGATCCTCGTACTGGGACACTTTCAACTCAGCATGGTCAGTTCCATGCTGAATTCACTGGTGACGATTATCGGCATCGCGACAGTGACACACGTTGCAGTCCATTTCCAGGAACTGCAGCGCAATAACGTCTCGCGACCACGGGCCATTCGCCAGACGATGGTCGAACTCCTGCCCGCAATTTTCTGGACCTGCGCCACCACGGCCGCCGGCTTCGCATCACTGCTCTCCAGTGAGATCGCACCGGTTCGCAGCTTCGGGATTATGATGGCCTTAGGGACCATGATGGTTCTGATCGCAGCCACCGTTTTACTCCCCGGCGGAATTTCACTCGGTTCTCTCAGTGCACCCCTCAAACACTCTTCCGAGCAGGGGCTGGAACGCATCCTCAAAAAAGTCTGTCTGGGAACAGAGCATTATCCTCGACTGATTCTCTCGGGAACCGTTCTGCTCGTCCTGTTCGCCGCCGTAGGCTTCTCCCGCCTGAAAGTAGAAACCGATTTCAGCAAGAACTTTCGCGACTCCAGTGATATCGTGCAGGCACTCAATTTTGTGGAAACACGACTCGGAGGCGCTTCGACCTGGGAAGTCAATTTCCCGGCTCCTCCGAAACTGAACGAAGAGTATCTCGACCGGGTCCGTGCACTGGCCAGCGATCTGCAACAGGCCAATCCTCCAGGTAAGCAACAGTTGACCAAGGTGATTTCGATTACCGATACTCTGGATTTCATACCGAAAATCCCGTTCGCCTCTGATCCAATACAGTCCAAACTCGATTCCATCAAAAGCCTGCAGCCCGATTTTGAAAGCAGTCTGTATAATTCCGAGAAAGGGAGAATGCGAATTGTGCTTCGGGCACTGGAACGTCAGTCTGCAGAAGAAAAACTCTCTCTCATCGCTAAAGTTGATGCGCTGGCAAAGAAACATTTTCCCGGTTCGAAGGTCACTGAAAAAACGGATGCTGCTGATGTGAAAACCGTCGAACCCGGTAAAGCCGCCGGCATCTTTATCCTGCTGGCGTATCTGATCGACAGCCTGCTGAATGATCAACTCTTCAGCTTTCTACTCGCGGGAACCAGCATTCTGGCAATGATGACGATTGCCTTTCGCAGTCTCAAAATCGGCATTATCTCCATGATTCCCAATCTGTTCCCCATCGTGCTGGTGGTCGGAGCGATGGGCTGGTTCAACCTGCCACTCAATATCGGCACCGCTATGATTGCCAGTGTATCGATGGGGTTAACGACCGATTCCAGCATCCACTTTATCACGGGCTTTCTGCGGGAACGTTCGCGGGGCGCTTCGGTCGTTGATGCGATTCGGCGGACTCACCGCGGGGTGGGCCGGGCGATCATCTTTGCAACCTGCGCGCTGGTGGCCGGCTTCAGCGTGCTCACGCTTTCACACTTTATTCCGCTGATCTATTTCGGTGCCCTGGTCAGTGTTGCCATGCTCGGCGGGATGCTCGGGTCGCTGGTCCTGCTGCCAATTCTATTGCGGCTGTTTTATAAAGACAAAGTCGAATCAGCTGCGTAACGGCAGTGGTGTGTATTTTCTCTGGTCCATGCCCACATAGCGGGACAGTGGCTGGTACAGGTGATTATTCTCACTTTGCTCAACAATATGAGCCACCCAGCCCACCAGTCGTGAAACAGAGAAAATCGGAGTGAACAAGTCCGGCTCAAAACCCAGGTAATGCAACAGCCGACTGGCGTACCATTCTACCCGGGGATGGACCTTTTGAATTTTTCCCATGATCTCTTCAATGGTGTCAGCAGCGTTTTCCATCTCGTTCTGGCCCAATGCGTCTGCCAGCTGAACACAATACGATTTCAGAACCGCAGAACGGGGATCGCGGGGCTTGTGATGCGAGTTTTCAAACCCCAGTACACGGCGTCCCTTCGTAATTTCCTGACAGACCCATTCCTCGGCGTTGCCCGATTGTATCGCTTCCTGCAGGACATCCAGCACACCCGTTCCGCAACTGCAGTGCAACTGGCCATTAATGGAACCAATGGCAGAGCAGATCGCAGAGTACAGCGGGCTGCCCGTTGAAGCCACCACGCGCGCGGCAAATGTGGAAGGAGACAATCCGAAGTCGGCGTAAATGATCAGGGCGGCATTAAATGCTTCTTCTTCCAGCTGCGAAGGTTCATCTCCTTTCAGCATACACCAGAAGCTGCCTGCATAAGAGTGATGAAAGTTCGGTTCAATCAGACGGGAACCACGCACCTGGTGATATCGATACGAAATCAACTGAGGCAGCATCGCCAGCAGGTATTGCGCATTGGAAACTTCCGACTGGAAGACCCCATATTCCATTTGCGGATCAAAGTGCGCCAGCAGGCTCACGCCACTGCGAATCACTTCCATCATGTCGATGTGGGGAGGGATTGCCTCGACCGCCGCCATCACAGGCTGGGGCAGGGAGCCGGTCTCAATCAGCAGAGTCTGAAAATCAGCCAGTTGTTCGTGGCTGGGCAACTCGCCGTGCAGCAGCAGGTAGGCAACTTCGATGAAGGCCGCTCCTCGCGCCAGTTCATCAATCGGGTAACCCCGATAAGTCAAGCCTTCCTGAATCTGAGAGATCTCAGTTTCGGTAGCAACGATCCCGGATAAGCCGGGGCGATAAGGGTGACGTTCCATGTCTGGATCCTTCCGCACTTCCTGATTACGTTATAGAGAGGCAGTCCATTTCTGATCAGAGTATAACGCATCTGCCCCGCAGAATCGACATATGATACACAGCGATTTCTCTAAGAATAGGGAAATAATTTACAGGTCTTATTTCAGCCTTGACGTCACTTGGAACAGTGAACCGCTGGCAGAGAATTCAGGACTCTTCGGTTCCGGTAATCAATCGACCTGCACCATCTGCCAGCAATGCTTTCGCGACCTTCACACCGATGTCTGCCGCTTCAGTAAGCGAACCGGTAACCGAAGCACAAATTCGTTCCACTCCATCCGCGCTCAGCACAACCGCTTCCAGGGTCAACTGGTCGACTGTCGTCTGGGACAGACTTCCAATCGGGGCATGACAGCCGGCCCTCAGGTGAGCCAGCAGGCTTCGTTCTGCCGTGGTCGCTGCCTGTGTGGACGGGTCGGACAACCCGGCCAGCAGTGCGGCGGTCTCCTCGTCGTCTGCACGACATTCGATTCCCAAGGCACCCTGGCCGACAGCAGGATAAACCTCCGGAGGCTGTAACAGCAGGGAAGCCCGTTGTTCAAGTAATTCAAGACGCACCATACCGGCTTCTGCCAGGCAGAGGGCATCGTATTCTCCCGCGTCCAGTTTTTTGAGGCGGGTTTCCACATTGCCGCGTACTTCCAGCATCTGCAGATCACTTCGCTGATGCAGCAACTGTGCGCGTCTCCGCAGACTGCCTGTGCCGATCCTCGCGTCGTCAGCCAGGTCGGTAATGTGCTCCACCGCTTCCGATCCCTGCGGAAAAATCAGCACATCGTAGAGGGGCCCCCGTTCCGGGATGCCTGCCAACTGTAAACCAGGCGCCTGTTCTGTTGGCAGATCCTTTAAACTGTGTACAGCAAGATCTGCGCGACCATCCAGTACCGCTTTCTGTACTTCGCGGGTAAAGACACCCAGTCCGCCGAATTCTGAGAGTGGGGACGTCAGATCGCGGTCCCCTTCCGAAGTGATGTGTACAATTTCAATCGGACGTTCGCTGCTCTGCTTTTTCAGTAGATCCGAAACATAGTAAGCCTGCCACAGCGCCAGGTTGCTGGCACGGGTTGCAATCCGTAAAGGACGTTTTTCAGACGACTGGTCCATCACTCCACTTTCCACTATTACTCAAAACTAGGTACGATTGAAATCTCAGTCACCAGGCCGGTTGTGCAACCAGAGGCTCAGGTTACTTCGAATCCTCTGCTGGCTGGTTGGGGGGATCAGATTCCGAATCATTTGAATTTTCCGGCTTCTCTTCTGTGGTTGTATGATCGCTTTCAATCGTCGATGTCTGCGTGGTCGGAATCGGGGGGGCTATCTGGACTTTGAATCCCGCCAGCTTGCGGTCTCCCAGCAGACGTTTTCCCAGCTCTTCCCGCAGCAGTTCATCGGTAACCCGCTGTTGAGGCGGTACTAAAACCCCACACGACAGACAAAACTGGAAAGCCTGGTCCACGGTAATATTTAAATCGACGATTTCGCTTTTAGGCACACTCATGGTGTAGCCGGTTACCGGCATCGGGGATGTCGGGACCAGGATGGCCACCAGAGGCTCTCCTGCAGTCACCGTCATTTCCAGCATACTGTCGCCGGTGACAAAACCCAGCGACCAGATACCCCGCCTGGGATATTCGATCGCGACGACCCGACTGTAGTCCACGGTTCGTTCGCTGAAGAAAAAGTCGGTGACCTGCTTCACTGAAGAATACACATTACTCACTACAGGCAGTCTTGCCAGAACTCCCTGTTCGAATTTGATAACCATCCAGGCACCAATCCGCGCGGTGACGAATCGCCCCAGGAAATAGAGTGCCACAACTGTCAGTGCCACCGCCACGGCACTCAGGTGAAACAGACTCTTGAACCAGCGCGTGGTTGCCAGTTCCATATACAGGCCCATCGCCGTGGTCGGCATATCCGATTCTCGGATGCGTTTGGCGACTTCACGATAGTCGGCATACTTGACTGCTCGATCGCCAAACGGAACCCAGGCGTAAGACGCAATTTTATTTCGGTTGACCATTTGAGATCCGGCTGACTGTTCGATGGCTCTCACTGTGTCCACGTCAGCTCTGCTGATCAGATAATCTTTGCGACAGTATTCCAGGGGGGGGAGGTTTTCCATCTCTACAAAATTATCGCGGGGTTGTGAATCGTCTGTGAAGTAGGCAATACAGTATCTCACCGTGGTTGTCGTGGGCGTGATAATGTAATCGTTCACTATCCCGGCAACCCAGATCACGATGACCAGCGTCAGAATCGGAGGCAGACTGATGGCCAGCCCGCGCAGGAAGAAACGATGGTTTCTGCCAATCGCTTTTTTCTCCGCCTTCTTACCGGGGGTTTTTTCAGGTGGAGTGGTACTCGCATCCATCGAGGTACTTACCTTGTCTGTTGTATCCACGCTGACAGCAACCGTCTCGTGTGGAGATTTGATTTTCTAAAGTCATATACGCGGCGCTCTGGCTATGACTGCTACATTAATTTCACTGGCACCTGCCTGCAGAAGGGCTCGTGTCGCAGCATTCGCAGTTGATCCTGTCGTCATGACATCATCAACCAGTAATATACTTAAGTCTTTCACCCGACCGGGCCTACGGACTTGAAACGCGTCACGTAGATTTGTTCTCCGGTTCTGAGGAGATAAACTGGTCTGTGGAGGAGTCTTCTTTCGTTTGGCGAGTATATTCCCGCTGTATTTCGCTTGCAAGCGGTGTGACAGGGCCTCTGCAATGATACTGGCCGGATTATGAGTGCGACGCAGACGGGATGTCCAGTGCAACGGGACCGGAACAATCAGTTCTGTCCCCAGTTGTTCAAAGAATTCCTGATTCCGATAGAACAGCAGATTCGCCAGCCCCCCTCCCAGGTACGCGCCATGGTTCTGCTTCAGATTCAGAATAAATTCCTGCAATGCTCCTTCATACTTTCCCAGCGCGACTGCCCGCGCAAACCGGAATTTCTCACCTCGACAGTCTGTACAGCCTCCGGAAGTCTCCAGATGTGGGCCCACCGGCGCGCCGCAGCGCTGACAGGATCGGGAAAGAACGGGAACCAGTTCTTCAATCTGTTCCCCGCAATTCACGCCGGTACACACCGTTTCCATTCCACACAGCGAACAGCGGGGCGGATACAGGAAGTTGCGTCCCGTCTGCAGCCAGCGTGTTGAAAAATGCTGCAGTCGCTCAATCCCCGGATATTTCATGATTTCGCAGAGTCATCACTAGGATCAGATTGATTTTTCGGTATCCTCAAATACTGAATTTGATCGTATTTTATGATAGCGACTTTCGTTTCATTCTACTCAGTCAAATTGTTTCTGAAGACGCTGTAGTAAAACAAGTGGTTCATCAATCCTGAAGTGACAGGTGAGCAATGCCAGGCGAGCATACCAACGAGCGTGCGGACCAGTTCAGCCAACCTGTCATTCCAAGTCTGATAAGACACTAGGCATAGTCTAGATGAGCCATGTCAGGAAATACAGATCCAATGTTCAGGCCAGGCCCTTTTTCTTAAAATACCAGTAGAGTTCGTCAGGATCGTCCGTGGGAGCCATTCAGTCAGAAGTTGTCATCATCGGAGGCGGTCTGGCCGGACTGGCCTGTGCAGTTACACTTGCAGATCGCGAGATTCCTGTCTCCCTGTATGAGTCGCGTCCCCGTCTGGGAGGCCGCGCGAGTTCTTTCGCAGACAAACAGTCAGAACAACTCATCGATAACTGCCAGCATGTCAGCATGGGCTGCTGTTTTGAATTCAACCGGTTCTGTGAAACCGTGGGCATTGCTGGTTCGTTCCAGCGCGCTGCAGAACTCTATTTCGTTGGCCCCGATTCTGCCGCCCCCGATTTAATCGGCCCCGATTCGAACGGCAGACAGTTCAAAGTCAATCGCTTCGCCGCCAACCCGCTGTTGCCGTCCCCCTTGCATCTGCTCCCTGCGTTTAGCGGACTCTCTTATCTTTCCTGGTCTGATAAGATCCAGCTCGCCCGTGGCCTTAAACAGCTGGCGATCGCAAGCATTGACCTTGAAAACGAACCCACCATCGCCGACTGGCTTGTCGAGCACGGCCAGTCTTCCGCTGTCATCAACCGCTTCTGGAATGTGGTTCTCGTCAGCGCGTTAAGTGAAAGCCTCGACCGCATCAGCCTTTCGCATGCCCGTAAAGTCTTCGTCGATGGCTTTCTCAGAGCCCGGGACAGCTGGCAGGTGCTGATTCCCACCGTTCCCCTCGAACACCTGTATGGCACGGTGATACAGGATTATCTCCAGCAGCGGGGCACAAAAATCTCGCTGCAGACCGGAGTTGAAAACATCCGCATCGACGGGCAGCAGGTCACCGGTATCCAGTTACGCGACGGCAGCGAAATCGACTGCCCGCGGGTCGTGCTCGCGGTTCCTCACCAGCGCGTCTTCGATCTCCTGCCCGACGAATTTCCAGGTCGCGAAAAGTTAACCGGCATTCAACAACTTGAATCTGCCCCCATCACCAGCGTACATCTCTGGTTTGATCGCGAGATCACCAGTCTGCCTCATGCGGTCTTCGTCGACACGCTCTCGCAGTGGATGTTCAATCGCAGTCGACTGATGCAGAATGCTTCTTCTGAGTCCGGTTACTACTACCAGGTTGTCATCTCCGCCAGCCACAATCTGACAGGATCTGCCCGGCAGGGACGGACCCAGTCAGAGATCATCGGTGAAGTCGTGAGAGAACTGGCGATGATCTGGCCCGAAGCAAATGCTGCAGAACTGCTGCACAGCCGCATGGTAACCGAGCATCAGGCCGTCTTCTCCGTGAAACCGGGAGTGGAAAAGCTCCGTCCGTCCCAGCATACTGAAGTTGAAGGGCTCTACCTGGCGGGAGACTGGACTTCGACCGGCTGGCCTGCCACCATGGAAGGAGCCGTTCGCAGTGGAATCCAGGCCGCCGAGTTCCTCCTCGCTGATCTGGACCGACCGGAAACCATTTTATTACCACCGGCTCAGTCGAGTTTTCTATCTAAAATTCTTTTCAGACTGTAGACTCTCACGCATGGTTTTTCATTTCATCGTACCCACAAGTCAGACGAAACAGCAGAAACAGTCGGTTGCGCAGTTTGTTCGCATCGTCGTTCTGCTGATCGGCTTTACCATCTTCGGGACCGTGGGAATTCGTTGGATTGAAGGTGCCTCCTGGCTCAACAGCCTGTATATGATTGTCATCACGGCAACCACCGTCGGCTATGAAGACCCCGTTTCCCTCTCCGACAACGGCAAGCTGTTTATCATCTTTTACCTCATGTTTGGTCTGGGAATATTTACCTACTCTGTCTCCCAGCTTGGTCAATGGATCGTTCGTCAGCAAATGAGTTCTATCCTGGAGAAACGTCGCATGCAGAAAGCAATCTCAAATCTGGACGGCCACTACATCGTATGTGGCATCGGTCGCATGGGGGCCTCCATCTGTGAATACCTCCACGAACGCGAAAAATCGTTCGTCGTCATCGATAAAGACGACGAACGCCTGCAGTTGACCTGCGAAGACAAAGGCTGGCTCTATATTCATGGCGACGCCACCGATGACTTTGTCCTGCAAAGCGCAGGGATCGAAAACGCCAAATCTCTTGCTGCCGCTCTGCCCAGCGACGCCGATAACGTGTATGTCGTCCTCACTGCCCGCATGCTCAATCCCGAATTCCAGATCATCGCCCGTGCCAGCGACGACAAAGCCGGCGATAAAATCCGACACGCCGGCGCCAATCGAGTCGTCAGTCCGTTTCGCAGTGGCGCCGTCAAAATTGCCCGCTTCATGATTCACCCCGCCGTCGAAGATTTCGTCGAAGTCGCCAGCAAACATGTTGGCGGGTTTGAAGTCGCCGACCTGCAGATCACTGACGCCAATCCTTACTGTAGCAAAAAGTTACACGAGACCGATTTCAGCACCAAAGGCATCATGATTGTCGGCATCTGTCGACCCGGTCAACAACCCCAGATGCCACCGCCGAGTACATCCATCCTCAACGCCGGCGACAGCATCTTCGCACTTGGTTCTTCCGATGCCATCAATGCACTCATGGAAGAATTTAACGAGTACGAAGAAGCACCGGCATAACGCACACACCTGAAAACCGGTCACTGCCACTGTAGAAATTGCACTTGACCCCGCCGCGCCAACAGCGATAAACGCAGTTCTGTGTCGCGCGCGTGGCCAGTTTACAGTGCACCAGAACACGCGACACTTGTTCCTGGTCTTCACTATAAAACAGCCTGTTTTTTCCAGATTTGCACTGCCTG
>CENL01010295.1_pt1 | contig 35066 bp, 51 predicted proteins | sample 530221 | NCBI WGS metagenome assembly CENL01 (sample SAMEA2619791, study PRJEB7988) | marine metagenome | isolation source: saline water (ENVO:00002010), including
CGCAGTTGCACTTGAAGCACTCGCAGTTGCTTGGGTAGATGCAGCTTCAATTTCTGTTGTCGTTGCTCCAAGTGTCATACCATTAGAGCTATCTAACATTAGTGTTTTAGCAGTTCCAGTACTTGCAGGGAGATCTAATGAAAATGTTGTTGTGTCAGTAGCAGATCTACCTACCTTACGAGAAAAGTTTTCTTCCGCTTGTTGAGCTATTGCGTATAATTTATCAAGATCTTTGTTAAGTGTTTTAACATTAAAGGGGCCAACAGGAAAATCTGTGGTTCTTTCAATAGGAATATCTCTTACAACAGTAACCGTAATGTTTGTCTGAGAGTCTACTAAAGTTATAGCACCTCCTGAAAAACCATCATCAACAGCCGTGCCTGCAATCGTATAATGCGTAGTAATAGTTTTAAGCGTATTGTCGAAATAAACTTTAATATCACTTACAGAAAAATACGGCCAAGGTATCGTAAAAGGACCAGTAGAACCTGTCCCTCCAATAGTGTATTGTACTCTAGGTGTTGCATCCGCAATGGTAATTTCAGCCATTAGTTTTTCCCAACAGTTAAGTAGTTTAAGCCTCTTTCCGCGCCATCCATTAGCCAATCAAAATGGGCAACGTTAGACAGATACATTAAATCTCTGGCGTGACGATTTGTTGTCTTATTAATGTTACCCAATCCCGAGTAGTCGTATAATACATCAGATGCATCTCTAATTTGATGCACAAAAGGACCGCCCAACTGCTCAAAGAATCTTCCTGGTCTGCTAATAGGATGCGAAAAATTTTCAATTGCTCGTCCAACGTCTGAAAAATATCCTAAAATTCCAGAACGTTCGATGCCTCTCATTAATATGTCTCCACCAGATTGAGGTATATTAATGTCGTTTTGATTGCGTCTTAGTTGATCAACAAGAACGCCTAATCCAATTAACATGACTGCACCTGTTAAAACGCTCTTGTCTGTATGCTGTAATCCTGGAATTAATATTCTTTGAGTTGCCGCAATTCCAAAACTTTTAAATTGAAATATTAATCTCGATAACTCAGGAGATACAAAAATGCCTTCTATAGCATCAGCTCCTTTTTTGAGTGTCGGGTTTTCAATTGAATCAGAAAACTCTCTAGCTGACTTTCTGATATTTTGTGGAACCATATTTTTAAGTCCTCCACCAATTGTATTTGGCAAATCACCTAATCCTGGAGTTACAATAATTGTATTTACTTCTTTTCCTAATGCCGCTCTAAACAACTCTGCAACTTGAGTGTTTTCCCATAATTGAGTACGAGCAATCTTGACGTATTTACGTCCTTTAAGCATATGTTTGGATAGCTCTGCATTAATAAGTTTTGCATCTGTTAATCCAATTCCAGATCTTGCAAGACGGGTTCGTGCTCTTTCTAAATCCCTCCCTTTTCCTTTTGCTAAAACAGCAATGTCATCAATCATTCTGGAACCAGCAACCAACCCTGCCATTGTTTTTACAGCTACGTTCCATTGGTTCATTAAAGAGACATTAAAAAACATCTGGGTTGCTTCGCCCATTGCTTTTTCCATTGGATGACGTACAGATATGCTATCAGCTAAATCAGCAAACAATGCAGCTCTCAATGAAAGAAAGTCGTCTAAGGCTTCTCCTGTGAGGTTTGTTTCATATTTGCCAAGTTTGGCTAATTTCATATTGTCAGCTAATGCTTCAAACATAGTTCCAAACATATTTTTCATACCGCTATGCATTGCTATTCGCGCAACATCTGGGACTGCCGCTAATGCACCCGTCAGCATAGTCATAGCGTTGAATCCTCGAGCCATTCTCATGCCTCTGTTTGTCCAACTATCAGGATTGTCTGGAAGACCGTATGTGCCTCTCATGCGATCTCTTAGAACTGTTAAATCTTCAATTGCTTGTTTTTCAGCTTTATTTAATTGAGCTAGTGTTAGGGTTTCTTGCGCAATACCTTCATCTTTAGCTATATTACGACCAAAGGTTATAACTTGGTCATGGGAAAATTGCGTGTGCAGAATAGGAGAGCCAGTTTCTCTGCTTAATTTATTTTCCTTAATCGCCTTAGATAAGGTTAGTTTACCTTTTGTTGCAGTCAGAAAATCTTTAACACCAAATTCAAATACAGCACCATCAAATCCATCTTTTTCTATACTCTCACGCAATTTATTAAACAAACTACGACGAATGTTCTGTGTTTCAGGTAAAAGCTTTAAAAATTCTTTAGACTGTTTTTCTGTTACTTTAATAAATTCAGCAATTAATTTTGGGCTTTTGCCTTTTGCTTCGTATTCTTTTTTTACTCGATTTATTTCATCGGCAAGCTCATCCATTCTTTTTGTTTTTTGGTTAAGCTCTATTGTATCAATGCCATACTTTTTGAAAGCTTTATCAAGGTCTGCGTCTGATTTGATTACAAACGGCTTGTTTAATCGCACATTGATTTGGTTGACATCTTTGCCGAACAATTTTGCAGTTTTCTGAGTTGAAGCAAAATAGTCACCATCACCAAATGCGTTTCTTTCAACATTAACTTTTGATTTGCCCCCAGTTCCGCGATACATTTTTTTAGCACTAGATTTGCCGTGGAAAAAATCAGTATCTTTTAACATTAATGCCGAACGTTTTTGCTTAAATTCAGCTTTTATATTTTCAAAATGAGGCAACAAATCGACAGACCCGAATTTGCGAACTAATTCAACGTCTGTTCCCATTCGCATTGCATAATACCGACCAAGAGCAAACATATTGCTTTCAAGAAAAGGTTCTAAAGCTGTATCTGGAATATCTGCAAGCGTTCTTTCTCTCAAAGACCTTGCCAATCCTACGGGATCAGTTTCAATTTTTGAATAGGGAACTTCACCTAATATACCAATACGGAAACCTTCAGCCTCTTGCTTAGAATACCCATGTTTAGCAAGCACTTCGTACCATGCTTTTTTGCCATCAGGTGTATCCATATAATCTCTGCGGTATAAACGATTCACAAATGTTTCACGTATATCAAGATTGTCAGCATCAATTATTTGTTTTTGTAAATCTTGTACTTTTACATTTAACAAATCGATTTCTTCTTTTATTTTAATTTTGTTATCAGGTGTCGCTTTATTAAGAGCGGATGTTTTTATACTTACTTCTCTTCGTGTTCTTGCAAGTTCCCTTCGGGGAAGAATTGAAAACATTTGAAGGGATTTTGCTTCTTCTGCTAATGGCTTGAAAATTTTTTTGTCCCACAAGGACGCGGCTTGCAAGACTTCTGGTATCATATCCGCTTCTTCCGCGCTTCCAATCCTTCGTTTAGCTTTACTAATTTCTTCTAAAAATTCATCAGGGCTTAAAAACTCTCCCCGACCTTTAATCATATCCATTCCTTTTTGACGCAAAAACCCTTTTTCTGCTTCCAGACCTGTTCGCTCTCGATACGTTTTATAAATAGCTTCTGTTTCTCTCATTGCTGGAACAAGGCTTTGCCCAAGCCAACGACTATTTACAACGCGATCAATACCAACAGAAGATGCAGAACCATTAAAGTTTTTAAGCTGAAAATAAGGGTGCTCTACAAGATGACCCACCATTTGACGCAAGTAATTAGACTCGCCCATTAAGATACGTTTAACAGGAGTATCGGGAAGTTTTTCTAACCCCCAAGCTGAAGATAATTTTTCGCCATAGTTTTTATTAAAATTAGCGTTAAATTCTTTCCCAACATTTCCCAGTGTAATGTAAGGTTCGTCTTCAGGCATAATTCTAAATTGATCTGGGGTAGCCGCTGATCCAGCAGATTTTGGTTTTGCTGTTTCTTCAAAAAACTCTTCATCTACAGCTTCACGCGTAAAAGGACGTTTACTGGCGTTTCCTAGCTCACCTGTCATACGTTCTGTTTGAGTTGCAAAATCATCTCCAAATTTTAAAGTATAAGGATGACCGCTTGTTGTTTTAAAACTTTGAAAAGCTTTTACACCTAAAGAAAACGCTGTTGAAAATGCTGTTGTTCCAACAATATCAGTTTGAGCTTGTTCAAGCGTTCTAGTTGGCTGAGAACCAAGCAAAACAGTTTCATCAAGTGATGATGATAATACAGCTCCTCCAATTGCTTTTGCTATATTTGGACCTAAAAACGCACCACTGGCTACGCCTGTAAAACCAGCCATTCCCCCACCAATACCACCTATAATATTAGGAAACAAACCAGCAGACATTCTGTATTCAACATCTGCCTGTTGATCCATAAGCATTTGAAGAACAAGATCTCGCTCTTCAACTGTTTGCACATTTCCAAGAATAGGAAGACTTTCTATAGGTTGCGCCATAACAACAGGGTCTTGATATGGATCATAAGACTCTCGATCTCCTTGGTCATCCATTCCTCGAAATTCAAGAAGCTGATTTTTAATTAATGAATAATTATCTTGCCCGTTAAAGCTATTCCACATTTGAGCAAAAGAGCTTTCTGCCACAAAAGAATCTTTAATAGCATCAAGACTTCTACTGGAAAATAACGCGGCTTTTCCTACAGGCTGTCGTTCATTATACGGATTATACTCAGACATTACCCGTCTTTCAGTAATTTTTGAATTTCTTTAGCTCTGGTTTTATATGTTCTTCCCCATGAACTTTTAACAATTTCTTCACTGGCTTTTGTCCATTCGCCTGCTTTAATAAGCTTTACTGTTTCTTCAAACCCTTTAGTAAAACCAGACCATCCGTTTTGGTAAACAACATTAATGAGAGCGTCTTTTCTATTACGGCTCATGCTTGCCCATTTAAATGATTTTGTTTTGTTAAATTTGGAAACAATGCCAGACACTCGCATACGAGTTAATTCAGCCGCATCATCTTTTTTCATTGGAAGTTTGCCATTTCTCGTTACACGGTTATAAAAATCTCGTTCATTTTTTTCCATAAATTTGAGATTCATTCCGTGACCAACAACAGAACCTTTTGTGTCGTTTTTCTTTATTAACGTTGTTTTGGAATTTCCCGTGTCACCAACAAATCCTTCATGTTTCATAATTAATTGAATAGCAGACTTGTCAGGCTGTCCTTGTCTATTATATCTATCATTATATTTAGAGGCTTCAGAAAAAATCAAATTTCCCACAAAACTATTTTTTATAGAAGATTTTTTATTACTAACAATTGCATCTACATTTGCGCCTAAATCAGTAGCAAGTTCGACAGCTTTATTGGGAATTTTAGTGCTTTTTATAAATTCCCCAACACTATCTCCAAAATTATCTATTAATTGTTCACCAATTTTTCGGTTTTCAGCTAATTTATCTAAATAAGGTTGAGCATTTTCACGGTTAAAAACAAACTCTGTTGGTAAAGGTAAAAAGTTTCCGTCTTCACCATGAATTATAACCCGATAATGATAAGGCTTTGATGGAATACCAATCAATTCAAGCCGTCCATCTCCGACAATTTGATCAGCAGTACCATAAATTTTTTCTATAGATCCTCTTGTTTGGTATTTTTCAGAATAAAATCTGTTTTGGTCTATAGTTTTGGCTAAAATAACTTTTGTAATTTCTACAGAATTTCGAGCAAGTTCTTTGTCATTGTGTCTTTCCATTGACCAAATTGACAAAGTATTTTCGCTAAATACTGGTTTTCCATTTTCTTTATTAAAAGGTCCAAAACGAGATCTGCCTAAATTAAAACCTTTTTTGTGCTCAGTGTGAGATTTTATTGCAATATCTGTTACAACATCAATTGCTCCGCTTGAACCAAGCGTGGGCGTTACTTGCAAAATTCCTGGCAATATATGTTTTTTAAGCATTTCTGTTGTTTCTAACGATAAAGTCATAGGAGAATCTTTCATAGGTACAGTTGTCCATCCCAATTCTGAAGAATCCATAACTTTTAAAAGAGGGTTTGCTGAGTGAAAAAGACGAGAAAATGAATCTGAATTATTTTTCGAATGTTCAAAATTATTAATAAAATTTTCAACAAAATTTTCTGTTGTTTTACTTCGCTGTTGATTGTTTGATTCATCAAGTGAAGGATTTTTTCGATTACTAATCCATTTTTTTATTTCTTCAGGTTTTTCAGTTACGCTCAAAACTTGTATTAATTCATCGACATATTCTCTATCATTAGGATTTAAATTAAATTTTATTAACTCTGTTCCCCGTCTTTTTTTTATTTCTTGATACATCTCAGCAAGCATTTGAACATCTTTTATATCAGCACCTATTCTTGCGCTTTGTAACAACTCAATAAAAGCTGGAGTTGGATGACCATGATTAAGCATTAACTCCATATTATAATTTCGGCCCTGATCTGTATCAAAACTTTGATCTAAATTAGGATTTTCATGTTTGTCTATTTTAAGTTTTTTATCAAAATCTGGCTTATTTAGAATTTTGTTGTTTTGTAATTGTTGATTAATTCTAAAAGCATCGTTATCTGAATAACCGCGCAATCTGTCTTTTTGATTTTGTAATGATTTAAATTTCTGAATATATGTATTACGATTTTTTACAATGTGTTTATCAATAGGAGATGCAGTTTCTGTACCTTGTGTCCCATCTTTAACGACTCTTTCTAATGCGTTATCAACCATTTTACTAAATCCATAAAGATCTATAACGCCACTTTCAATTCCTCTATTTATAAATATTTTTGCAGCATCTTCACTTATTTTATTTTGCCTTTTTTCAATTTTGTCTATTTGCGCACTATGAGCTTTAACTATATCCGTGTAGATTTCAGGAAATGTTTGAAAGTGATCATTTTTAACAAATTCTTGTAAAAGATTTATAATGTTAAAAGTTTCATTATTTTTTTGGTCTTGATCTATAGCAAGACTAAGTTTGGATTTATAATATGATGATAAATTTGCTTTTGCTGTTTTATAATTCATTCCTGTCCAGTCTGCATATTTAGCAGAAAAATCTAAATGATCAGGATTGCCACCTTGTTTAGTTATTGCATTTCTTATTTGTTCTGTTGTTATTGTTTTCTCTTGAATATTAGCAAGGCTAACCATTGAAGTAATACCTTGCATTATTTTAGAATTTTGAGACTTTTCTAAGGCTCGATTATTTTTTATAATCTTCGCTCGTTCGTTTACAACTTTAATTATTTCATCGGCAATTTCTTGACGGTCTTCCATTCTAAGACCTTTTGTTAAACCTTCTGGAACTTTTATAAAACCAAGACCTCTTATATTATCAGGATTTGTTTTTATTTCTTCTACAGCTTTTATAAGTTCAGGCGTAATGCTATTTGTATTTTTAAATTTATTAAGAACTAAACCACTTAAAAAAGATTTTTGAAGACCCCTGTGGTAACTAATGCCTTCTTCTGCGGTAATAAGATTGTTTTTTTGAGCACGGTTTATTTCTTCTACAACAATTTTATAATCTGCGGCTAATTCAGCAGAAATTAATTCTTCTTTTATATTTTTGTTTTTTCCTCGATTATAATCACCTTCATTTAAATCTTCAGATGTTATGTCGCCAAAGCCTGCTCCCGTAAAAGCTGAAGTTTTTAAAGCAAAAACTTTTCGATTTATAAGTTGTAAAACATCTGCACGACTTTGTGCTTTAGCTTCCTGCAAATCTATATTTGTTAATTGTCTGGCAAGTTTGCTTTGGGTTAGCGTAGCTTCTAAAGCTATTTCTTTTTGTAGGGAAGGGTCAGTTGTATTAATAAACTTTTCAACAATTGCTTTGGATTCTATATCAAAAACGCTTGTACGATTTTTGTCATTTTGAAGTTTAGCTGACAAATCCATAAGCTTTTCGTTCATAGAATTTATTGTTGCAGATTTAACGGCATGATTTTGAGCGTCTTGAAATGACTGCGTAAATATTTCTCCTGCGTCTGGGACAGAATGAGCTGTAATTGTCCCGTCAGGATTCATTGACATAGCATTTTTACCGCCAGTTGTCCCATCTCTTCGCGCTTTTGTAGCCGCATCTTGGAAAAACTGATTTGATAACGCACTTGCTTCCCTTGCTATATTGTTAAACATATCAATAGAAGATTTTGTACCGCTAAAATCGGCATTAGAAGATTGACGCAGAGTATTTGGTGTTTCTTTGTATCGTTTAAGCTGTGCCATTTTATGTTATTCCTCTGGTTTTCTGGAATGCGCTTGCACCGCTAATCAATGATCGGCCTCCACTTACAAATCCTGAAAATAAAGCATTACGCCCTGTGAGGCGTTGAGACTGAATAGATGTATTAAATGCGCTAATATCACCACGCCCTGTAATGCCAATATTTCTCATTTCACGTTGAAACGTATTATCTCCATCTTTCAATAAGGCACGGGAACTTGGATCGTCCCGTCCTGACGCTCGTACTGTAGATACCCATCGATTGCGTCTTTCTCTCAATTCATTTTGTTCTTGCAGGATTTGCACTTCCCGAATGTTACGTTGATCTTGAAGCTGTTTCATTTGAAGCTGTGCAAGTTGATTGCCTTGTGCTCCAGCTCCAATTTGACTAATTGCGCCTATTCCAGATGAAACCAATCCAAGGTTTGAGCTTGTAAATAAAGAACCAAGACTAAAGCCAGAACTGCCGATTGCTCCTGTGCTTGCCCCCATAGCACCAGATAAACCCATACCCGTGCCTAAACTACTCGCTCCTGCGCCTAATCCAAATCCACCAGTTGCCAATCCGACGCCAGCAATTGCCGCAATTGGTAAGGCTACTTTTGCAACTTTTCCCATTATGCTGTCACCTCCGCATAAAGACCGCGCACGGTTAACGGCAAAGGATTGCCTTGAGATATTTTAATCGTCGGGTCTATTGAAAATCCGAGCAAAAAGAACTGATGCTCCCCTTCAGCCGCAGTAGGGGGATTAGAAAAGTCATCATTACTTTGCTCAACAATTAAACGGTTTCCTGAAATAGAAATGGACTGCGTTCCAAACACAGAAATAACAACACGGGAAATACGTTTCTTTTCGCCTGTAACAGCTCCAATGCTTCGGATCACGGCATCAACAGGCATTGTCTCTACATCAATATCAAAATTTAACCCAATAGACGCACCATTTAAAAACTCATCAGTTGTTAAAACACCGCTTCCATCCGTTGTGTGCTCTCCAGCATGTTGAGCATTTAAATTTGTGTTTACCTTAACAGTTGTGTTGGGAAGATGGGCAGAGGTATAGCTTTTGGTTACTTCAGTTACAGAAACATCATCAATGTTGCCAGCAAAAGAGCTATCAGCTCTAAACTGTAAATTGCTACCAGAACTTGCCACAATAAATTGAATAAATGTGCCATCGGCAGAAACAGCCGTGCCAGCTCCGTCTTTTACTCTTGGAATTAACGTACCTGCTGTATGATTGGAAATAGTAAATTTAACCAAATAGGTATTGCCATTTGTGGCAGTAATAGCTTGCTCTAAATCAGAGTTTCCTGTTTGGCTTCCTGAACATGTAGCAAGATTGCTGTCTGAGCCATCAATTGTCCATCCTGTGCCTTTTGTCCAATTTGCATCAGTATCAAAAGTGCCATTGGTTGCCCGTGTTGTATCTACAGCAAATATTTTTGACGCATCTAATGTTTCGTTGTTATCAAATTCTTCTAACCAAACAACAGTTGATCCATTTATTGTGCGTTCAACTGCTGCAAAGAGCTTGTTCTCACACGTCGTTACAGAGGTGTATTTGCCTTCTGTGGTCCATAGAGTCCAGCCAGCCAATTCTTCGCTTCTAACAGAGTGGAAAACGGCCATATCGCCATCAGATTTTACAAAGAAGGCGTATTGTTCTGGCCGATCATCAACTCCGATCATTGCGGCACTGTCTACAGCCGTTCCAATGAGGTGATTTGACCTTAAAGAAACTGCATTAGATGTGTGGGCTTGTTCAGCGTCATTAAAAATATATTCTCGGATTACCTGCCCTGTTCTTTGCATAAACAAAGTTGCACCATCAAACTTTACTGGATTGACAGATTGAGATGAGCCATAAGGCGTTTGTTGAATAAAAGAGACATTGGAAGGCGTAAGGGGATTGGCAGGACTTTCGGGAACAAATAATTCAGCTCCGTTTGAAAAAATCTGTAAATTACGTGTGGAAACAAAATGCCTGATTTCTGCAACGCGGTCCCCTGTAACCGTCGTGTCTATTGCTTCGTCATCTTGAGCCGTGCCCACATCAAAATTAAAAAACGCATTTACCTTAGACATCCAAACACCGTCAGGTCGGTTTGTTGATCCACCAAAAACAAGTCTTTGGTTGTGGAATGTAACAGCACGAGGAAACCCTCTTTTTGTTGAATAGGTTTGCTCGTCCCAACTTGTTGTAGCTGTTGTTGCGGATAATGTTTCTCTGACTGTGCCTACAGCAACGGTATTATTTGTTCGAGCAGTAATCAGGATTTCTTTTCCATCACGTCTTATAATGGAGCCTACATCATCATCGGTCCAATGATCTGCGCTTGTTGTAAGATTAACGCCTGAACCGCTTGTTGCAGAAGTTGTAAGTGTGACAGCATCAGACGCAAATTTAAAATAGGGTTGGTGTTTTTTTGTGCCAGCCGTGTTATTTTCAAACGGGAAATCTTCCCGAGTAAAAGAAGTAGCCCCAGTACGCAGAATGTACTGAGGCATAAAGTTTTGGTGGCAGACAATCGTAGTATCAGCGGCTGAAGTAATCGTCAGATCATTAATGTGACTGCTTGACCACGGACAGCTAGTAATGGTTTGGACAAGGGTTCCTGATTCATCGTAGATGGTAAGTTTGGTATTTGAAAATGCGAAGATATAGGATTGCCCTTCTCCAAATGAAAATTCATGTAGAACACTTGGGTTTTCTAAAACTGCTTTAAAAACACTTCCTGGTCTTCTTCTAAAACCCCCTTGTGCAAACAACGCAATATTGCGTCCTTTCTGCATCCCTTGAAAATATGATTTAAGGTCTGTTCTCATCCGCATTAACGGATCAAGCTCACCAGCAGTAAACGAACTTTGAAGAGTGCGTAAGTTGGAGGCAGGCGTATCAGCCATTAGAACCTCGAATTAATTAAGTTTTTACGTGTATTAATAGCGCGAGTTGTGCGCTGTTGAGATTCAATATTTGCAGCTTTTTTATAATAAAATTCACCACGGTTTTCATAGTGGTCTGCAAGATCTCCTTTTTGAGCAATTGACCCAGCAAACACGCCAGCAAGATCATAAATTAAGGCACGAACAAAATAAGGGGGCCAATCAATTGTGGCAGATCGGTATGTATAGTCTAGAGTTACAACATCATCTTCAGATGCATTGGTAAAGATTTTGTCTTCATAGATATCAAACTCAATATTAACACTGTTTACCAATACTGCGTGAAGTGCCAGCATTTTAGGGCTGGTTGGTTTTTGATATGCGGAATCATATCTGGCAACAGGTGTATTTGTAAGACGCGACAAAGTGACCTGACCAGACGCAAAACGCCAACGTGATCTTGTTAACGCTGACTCTACAATTGTTTCGTAAATATTATTGGCAACAAGAGCTTCCGTACTGCCGCTTTCAAAATCGGAAATCGGATTAGCACCGATAAGAACAAGTGCCTGTGATGCAACATCAATATCGGTTAACGACATCTAAACCTCTTAATCAAGAATAGGAGGTGGGTTGCCCCACCCCCGTATTCAATCACTCAGTCTCCGTCCGTTTCAGCTACGGCAGTTCCGTCACTGACGTCGACGGTCGAGCCATCATTGCTTAAAACAGTTACAAAGTTGGTTGTTGGAACGTTGGTATCTGCAACGATAATCATGTCTCGAACTTTGAGCATGTTTACCGAGTCACCTGTAAAATACCCAGCGCTATTGACAGTAGCAATGGCATCCGTCGTTTTATAGAGCCATAAAGTCCATCCATCACTAGTTGCCAACATTCCAAGTCCAGAAGATGCATAAGCCATTCTTTAATCCTTTCTTACGCTTCAGAAATTGAAACTTCGATGATGCCGTTTGCATCAACGAGTACAGAACCTTGGCTCATCTTATTGACAACCAAGTGTGCCTGTTTACGACCATCCCAAGTAATATCCTGAGATACATCCTTACCAATGCCATGACCCATAGAAGTCGTATGGTAGGCAAAGCATTTGCGGATGTTTGACGCAACATCAAGCCCTGAGAACGTAAACCAGAGAAAGCCCATCCATCGTTTGGCAGTCATGCCGTTAAATGGAAGCTCTGATTGACCTATGTAATCAGCATTTGAAAACTGATCTACATCAAGAAGGTCTGTCCAACCTGCATGGGAAACAACAAAGAAACGCTGTCCGTCATCAGGAACATCGTTATTTCCAAGTGTTTCAAAAGCAGTGTAGGCTTTGGCTTTTGTCATTCCAGCAGAACCGTGAGCAATTGTTTGAGTTGCTGTGTCCATCTGGGTCGTAATAAGACTGTCTGTCTTTCTTCCCAATGCGCCAGCACCAGCTTGAGCGGCAAGAGATCGCTCATCGATGTTGGTTTTGAGCATATCTAAATCATCGATATATTCTGCGGCATAATGGTCTGAAAGTGTACAATCCACAGTTGTATGACTAACATTCATTAAAGGAACATCGCCATGACGTGACTTTGTAGACGCTGTACCCGTTCCATACTTTTGAAAGCGAACATCTTCACCCTCTACTTGTACTTTACGTCTAATGGTACTACGTAGTTTTGTGCCGAAACGTTGATATGCAACATGCACATCACTTTCGAATTGGCGTATAAACGCGGTTGAAATTGAAGTAGACATAATCTAATCCTCTTAGTTAAACAAAAAACACTGGTTCATCGCTGAACGGTTGTGCCATTGCTTACGGAGAATTTCGGTTATGCCTAAAAGGGGCCGATCCGAAGCGAATAGGGCCGTATCTGCTACCTTAAAATTCTATAGTTTAGTTTATTTCTCAATGCACAAAAAAGAATATAACCAAAACAATAGGAAGAGAGCCGAATGCTACGCCTAATCCAGCTACTGCTCCAATGCCCATAAGATAAAGTAATGCTTTGGCTTTATCCGCGACCGCGTCTTTCTTGCTCTTCAAGTTGGCGATACCCGTCCTCAACTTTTTTAACAAACGCCCGATCACGGTTAAGCGGGTCCCAGTATCTTGGATCGTTTTGCATTTCGCGGAGGTCGGCATAACTGTCTCCTTTTCCAAAAGCTGTTGCTTCTTGGGAAGAAAATGGAGCCTCGCCCATTTTATCCATAATAGCTTCTACAACTTCAATGTTTTTTGCACTGCTCATCATTTCTGCCATTGCAGGCATCATGTCTTCACTAAGGTTTTTTTGTGCCCAAAGCTGAACACGCTCAACGCGAGATTCTCCATATTCGCCTAGAGCTTCCATTTCTGCTTCAATGTCAGGCATCGATCCCAACTGCGCTTCAATAAATTGTTGAACGCCTGCATCAAACATTTCTTGGTTTCCACCCATTTCATGTACAGTTTCTTTCCACCAGCCCAACATAGGATCATCATCGCTAAACTCCCATTCCATCCCTTCTGGCAATTCCATACCTTCAGGAACTCTCATTTCATAATCATTCGGAGTCTCAGGCCGATTGGCAAAACGCTCGTTATCCCATTCAGCCCTTAAACTTTCCGATAGTTCTTTTGTTAATTCTGATTTTTGAGTACGTAGTTTCCCTTCAAGCTCACCAGTTGCTTTTCCCCAAGCCTCATAATTAACGCTTCCTGCATCGGCATTCCAAAACTTAGACGGAACACCTGCTGGCATTTCTGCCCCTGTTGATGCATTTCCTTCGCTTGCGCCTTCACTTGCGCCAGCACCTTCTCCACCATCTGCCATTTTTAGTTCTCCGTTTGTTTACGATAATATTGCTCACCATATGAAATACGTGTTTGAATAATACGCATCATATCTCTCATGCCTTCTCGATGCCGTAATTGAGCGTCTGTTGCATCGGGGCCATTTACCATTTGGACTGATATTGAGCGCAAATAATCGAGGGCCACATCTGCGGCTTCTCCTCTAAACGTATTAAAGAGAACTTCGTTTATTTTCTGTTCAGCCTGTGGTGTTCTTGTGACCCCATCAGGACCGACTGCTCTGCCAACCTTTTTTTGAATCAATAGCGTTTACCGCCTTTACGTTTTTTTGCCATTTTATTTCCTAGACATAGATTTTGTTGGATTGCGACCTCTGTTATACTTTGATCCACCAATATGTTTTGTGAATGGTTTTTTCTTTAAATCGCCAGACATAATTCCAGCAGATATTGCTCTGGTTTCACGTTTACTTGGTTTTGCTCCAAACAAAGATTTAATAGCAAAAATTTGAGCAGTAGTTGCATCTTCCACTCTTTTCCATGCTGATCTTTTAGGTACACTTCTTACTTCCGTACGTTTTTTAGCCATTTTAGCCTCCTAATAAGCCGCCCATATCACCGTTCTGCTCTTGGCTTTGTTGAGCAGTCTGGGCAATAGCTTGGGCCATTTGTTCGCGTTCAGTCTCATTACGTAGTAGTTTATCAGGCACTCCGATTTCGCCACCAATATAGGCTCCGACTTCTTCTGCCTTCATTACAAGCCCCGTGACTTGAGGACCAAAGATAGCGTTCATCAATTCTCCCGTTCGGGCAACACGAGCAACATTTTCATTATGCTGTGCTTGAGCCAAAGGTGAGATATTGACAACTTTAACTTCACGTCCATTGACAAGGGGAATGTTAATGCGTCCCTGCTTTTTTAAAATATAGAGCACACGACGAAGCAGAGGCGTTACCATTTCCGTGTGCAATCTTCCGTAAGCTGATCCAATTGTACGTGCAAGATCAGCCATGCGTTCATGGACTTCAGTTGCGCTCATTGGCGTTCCTTCTGGCGCACCGAGGCTTTCATTAAACAGAGCTTTCTTTACTGTATTGCGCATGTCATCAAGAATAAATTGACCAACATCAAATTTTCCTGGGGCGTTTAAAGGCTCTAATCCTTTCGATCCAGGAGCACGAGGAATAATAGACCCTGGAACAAGTTCAATTGTATCTGGATTGATCATGCCGTCATCGTCACCTTGCCACATGCCTGACACAGCGATCTCTGCATTTTGTAAAACAAGCTCCACTGTCATGTTTAATGTTTTGACATCTGGGAGCGAATTTAACAGGGGTCCTCTGCCATAGATTTCTCCAGCAGCTTTAGACCACCTGAAAGGTATGACGGGGAGAGAGCCATCACCTTTAAACTCTGATTCAAATAAGAGAGCTTCTGGTTTTACACAGACAACATGGAAATTGTATTTCTCTGTACCTTTGCTCATCCAATCACGCTTTAAACATTCAAGGATTTGAAATTTGCGTTGCTCTGTTTCTTTTGCGGCTCGATACATTTCATCAGGTATGTTGGCTTTGGGCCATGTTACCATAATGCTTTCAAGCGTCATTTCACGGGTTCGATATACAGGGTCAATCTTTCCAAACGGACCTTCGCCCAATACCAGTTGTGTCTGAGGTATAGCCGTAAACTTAATTGGGTTAATAGCATCGCCCTCTTCGACAAGTAGTGCTCCTGTTCCCACTGTCAAATCTACATAACCTTCATGGAGTTCCTGATCCAGATTGGAAGCTTGTAACACCTCCCAAGCGTAGAGAGCGATCTCTTCGAGCTGACGATTGACTTCAGACTTTTGCTCTTTAGGGACTTCGGAGCCAGCTTGTAATTCAAACCACTTTGCAAAAGGCGGTGTTAGACCTGCCTGCATTCGAGAGGCAAACTCCTGTACAGCAATAACCGCTGTTGAATCAAAAATAAGATCAGTGTTTTTTTGACCTGCAACATGAGCATAAAACCCTGTTCGGTTTGGCATGGCATAATCATAGCAGTCTTGCCATGTTTCTACCCAACCATCCCGAGTATTATTATGCGCGTGAAAACGTTTTAATATAGATTTAAGTTTTTCGCCTTCTGCAAGGGATGTGTCCGAGTATGCCATTATCCGAGGGTATTACTCTTGTCATCAAGCTCATCAAAACCTGCACCAGTATTGGCTGATGAAAACAAAGACCGTCTTCCACGTTTACCACGCTCCCGTGCCTCTGCTTCACTTTTAGCTAAATTATCTGCATCCGTTTTACGCTTTGCTTCAGCGGCTCTCGCGTTTGCAAGATCTTTTGCAATCTGGGGATCTGGCCCTACCGCTTTTGGTGGCTTTGGCGAAAATATTTTAGCTACTGCGCCCATATTCATTCTCCAACTTTACTGAAGTTAGAAAACTGAACTGTCCACCATTTTTTCTCAATGCACAAAAGAGACGCCATGGTGTCGGAATAAATAAATTAACGCCAAGCATGTTGCCAATTAAACTGGCGCAGTTTTGAAAATGACGCATCATAAACGGCTCGTCCTTTACTTTGACCTGTAAAATAATATCGCTCTTTCTTATTTCAGCCATAATCTGTTCCATGTGAGTATGAGTAAAACATCTAATCGTTGTTCCAGACCATGTAGGATCATATAAAATCCATCTATTCGCATCAGCGTCAAAAGTAAAAGCATAACAATGGGCAAATCCTTTTCTGAGAAGAGGGGAAAACCAGAAACGGTAATTGGCATTGTCAGTAAAAGCGACAAACCACACTTTCAGGCGTGGATCGACAGACACCTTCATACAGCCTTCGAGCCTCGGCTTCCTGCCAGCCTTTTCTTCATTCTTCCAAACACGTTAAAATCGCGTTTTGCAGTAAAAGGTTTTAAAGGCTTTGAGCCACGGATGATATTACGTCCTTCACCAGCCCCGATTATGGCATATTGCAAAGCATCGTGTATGTGGGAAAACTTATTTTTATTCGGCCTGTCATCAAATCTTTCGCCTGTAACTTGCATTCTGCGATAATGATACCCACCCAAGAATCCTGTCTTCAAAGTAGAACAATTTTCGGGATCAAGAAGAAATCCAGCATCACCATCTACCATACGCATCAAAACAGAGTTTACGCTTTCAACGCGAATGACAGGATCGTTGCTAGGAGCTGGAAGTGCTTTTATACCTGCGCCCCTCAATATATCAAACGGGGTGCTTTCATCTGTCTGTGCCCTAAAATCGCCTGACGGATCTCCATAGATTGTATAATCATGATCTGGATAATATCTTTGGAGGGTTACTCTAAGCTCTTCCGCAAATCTTATCGTGCCCATATCCTGCGCCACAAGTTCGCGCAATATCATCCATCTTCCATTGGAAAGTCTCTGGCAAAAAGCAGCACTTGGCGTTAAACCAAAGTCAAGGCCGATAATAAGAGGAATACCATCAGCAGGCAGTAAAGGCTCCGTTGCCACATGCGTTTTTTCCGTAAAGCCTTGATATACGGGCTTCCCTTCTTCGACAGTACCAAGGCGATTAAGTACGTAAACATCTATCCAGCTTTTTGTCTTTCCTCTGATCATGTTTTCATAATAAGTCGGAATCAGATTCTCAAAGTTCTCACAATCATTATTCATTTCATATGCACAAAGTTCGCCTTTGCCGTCCCTGATTTCTACCATGCCAGCAGGTTGGGTATAAAACTTCCAGTTATCAGGTTTTACCAGCATTAAAGCCTGTTCTCTGGTAATGTGATCAGGCAAGGGTGTTTCCCCCGACATAATAGGCCACCAATGCTCTGTTTCTGGAGCGTTTGTATCCAGTATAACGCCATGCCATGTCGCACCCACGCCATCTTTCTTGGAGGGATATCTCCCGACCCTACTGGTTGCTCCGTCAATAATACTTTTGGGCAATTCCCGAGCCTCATTGCACCAAACGCCAGTCACTTCGAGGCTCAGTAATTTTTTCACGTCTTCAGGGGTATCTAGGGGAAGAAAAATTACTTCTAAATCTATATCTCCCCTTTTAATGTGGTGGGTGTAAGGTGGCGACCACCTAAACTTACCCCACTCGGCTTCTGGAAACCATTGGAGCCATGTTGCAATAGTCGTTGTTCTAAGCTCTGGGTTAGTATTTCGGACGACAGCCCATTTGGTGTATCTTATACCATCTGTTGAAGGAGCTTGTTCGCAAGCTCTTCGAAATATCTCTACGCAACAAGCAACTGATTTGCCAGATCCAACAGGGCCACGAATACCTCTTACAAATTGATCATCTCTTAAAAATTTTTTTATAACCTCGCCATCAGGTTTATAATCAAATTTAGGCATTAATGTTCCCTGTTGTATGTCTCCTCATCCAAAATAATTGAGTCAAGGCAACTTTGAAGTAATTCTTTTGCACCTTCGTGATCAATATTGCCAATAGTTGATATAAGAAATTCACCATGATCATCAATTGTAACAAGTAATCCCCGATACTTTGATGTGTGAAAGCTTTCATGCTGTTCTTCTCTTTCGCTTATTGTATTCATGGGAATCTCCGTAATAGTTCTTAAAAAGAATCCCATAAAACCTTAATAGAGTCTTTAAAAACGATAAGAAATTCTTTCCAGATTAGCAAAAACTACCAGTCTGGAAATAATTTCTACTCAATAGAAAGAATACCTTTTATTTGATCTAACGGTGGAGCATCTGAGTTTAAATTTATGTTAGAATGCCCAGAATGTTCTTTCTCTTTTATTCGATCGTGTAAATCGGCTACAAGATCATGAATATTATTGTCCTTATAATAAATAAATTCCGCTCTCATGTAATCTATCTGGTATTTAATCAGTTTTTTTGTTGGAAAAAATTTATGCATAGACTCGTTATAGGTGCTTTTTCTATATTCCCAAATACCTAACAGTCTCCCCTGTTTAAGTATTCTTCTAATTGTTCTCTCAGTAGGCTTTTTATAATCTCCCAGTTCATCAAAAATTTCATCATAGGTAACGCCAACATGCGCTGTTTTATTCCTCATTGCTCTCCAGAATCTTTCCATTATAAAAGCAACAATGATTCCATGTGTTCGATTTTGAGTTATAAAATGAGAAATATCTAAACTGTCAGTCGTTCTATATGCTCTTCTCAAATGGCGAGACTTTAACTCATAATATTTGGTCCACGGGCCATCAGCTTTTTCAAAAAAATACTCGCAAATTTCAGGGTATGTTTTATAAAAATTAGAATGCTTTGGATTTGTACCGTCGTTAATGTAAGCCCCTCGGTCATTAAACTTTTGAGTAATTGATTTATGCATATCTTCGCTATCTTTTATTTGATTGGTCATAATTGCTCCCTATTCTACAATCTTGTTATCAATTGCCACTTTAAGCTCATTCTCCATATATTCACCCCAGTATGATTCAATAAACTGGTCAGTCTGAACAAGAGAGAGTTCTCTTCCAAAGGTCTGTTTATGCTCCTTTTGAACGAACTTTCTAAGACGTTGTATCTGATCAAACGGTAATGATGTAAATGCACTCATGCCGTACCTTACCAAGTAATAATAATAAAATCAATGCAGTTATGCAGTGCACCTTTTTTAGAAATCATATGTGTGAAGGACTTTTACGTATGTATGAAGTTGAGTTTTTAAACCCACCCCCCTTAACTCAGGTCAATGTTTACGTTTACTTCACCACGTACAGCAACCATAGACTTGTCTATTGCTTTGTGTCCTGCTCTGTCTAGTATATCCTGCCCTGCTTGCAGGCGTACATACTCTGACTTAGCTGTGGTGCTTAGTTGAGCCACTTGACTCATAGCTCTAATAGAGTGCGTCTGAATAGCCTCTGTTACACATGCATTGATATACTCTTGAACGTGCGGTAGCCGTAGTGTTCGGCTTGCTTGAACATGTGCAGATCTTTCGCTGTATCCTGCTAGTGTAGCGGCTTGTACATTGCTTGTGCCAGGAATAAATAAGTTATCAACGAACTGCTTTTGCAAGGGCGTTAACTTTGATCCAGCTACTTGCATTAGCTCCTTCTCTGCTTTCCCGTTACTCATGTTACCTCGTATCTAGTGTTGAGTGCTGTAGTAAGTAGGGTTCATTGCGTTACAACCGTCAATGCACAGAAATATCTCTTTGATATCGTAGGTGCTTTTGCATATGTGGGGCGTAACCATAGTTGTGTCCATAGCTGTTTTGTGCGATCAAGTCGCGTATAAGCGTAACGGTACATCGGATGAAGAGCGCCAAGTGGGTGCTCTTGTATCCGCTGTTGTCCGTCACTTGAGTATGCTTCACACTCCGACAACTCACGCTCCGCTTAGAGGTTGTGTCTCTCCAGACGGGTAGGATGCCATTAAGACACAGTTTAACTTGATAGACTGATTCGTGAGTATTCATGCTTTTGAAAAACCCAAGAGGGATCACAAGTAAATGATCTCAGATTAAAACCAGCGCAATGTGCTGTTTTAAACATTGTCGTCGTGCGGTGGCGCGACTCTTGTAATTACCCTTACACAGTTTGAATCCTGATTATAATCTGGCCCAGCAAGCTGGCACTACGTGTCATTGACTTGCTCGTTGGTTTGTGAACCACAAACAATCCTCTACTACATCTTGATTACAGGAAGAAACCTTTGCCCTCACTTGGGCAAAGCCCTGTAACCTAAGATTTCGTGACGAGGCAACGTTTTCCAAAGCATGAATGTCACCCCTTGGATCTCTCTCTCTCTCTCGGGTTGGGAACCAGAGAGAGCGAGAATGAACTGGCTTTCCAGAACAACTTCAAAGGAGCAATGACCATGTACAACGAAATCATAAAACAAGAAAATAAGATAATACAAATGATTAATGAAGGAGCAAATAAAGATGAAATTGAGATGGAAGAAATAGCATTGGAAGCAATGTATGACGAAAACGAAACAATTAGAATTTATGCATCTTAAAGGAGAATGACCATGAACATCGAAGAAAAACAAGAACACATAGATAATTGGAAAATAGAACATGATTGGAAATTTAACCCCAAAATAGCTTTGGAGAATGCAATGAAACAACAACACGATCCGAAATACTCTACCATCCATTTACCACAAGACGCGCTTGATTGCTACGAACCAGAAGTTGTTACAGAGAATGGAACAGTTTCTCGTGAGTCTTATGTGGCATGGAAGATCACAAATGGCGAGAGTCCTTATCCAACACACCAAAATATCAACCCAACAAAGGAGAATGAAATGGCTTTTTTAACAGAAGAACAGTTTGAACAAAACGTTGAGGAAACTGAAATGGAGAAGGAACAAATGGAAGATCGTGCGAATGCTAAAGCAACTATTGAGCATGGCTATCACCAGAAGGATATGCCTTTGGATTCCGAGGTGTATGACCAAGTGATGCATAAACTACTAGACATCATTAATTTATTAGCACCTGAAGATGATCCAACATTAGCTTATAGCCGAATTGAATTAGCAAAACAATTCATGCGTAATGCTGAATATTTGGCTGATAAGACAAAGGCTATAAATTGGAAGGCTGGAGCTCTTAACCGAGCGATAAAAGCTAATCGTGGAGATGAGATTTCAGATAGCAACGTCACCAACGCAACAAATGACTTATTTGATTTACAACGTCAGGAGGAAAATTACAAAAAGCATTATCTCAATCCTATGCGAGAAGTCTATGACCTAGTTTGTGACGAACCTTATAGCAAGCTCTCATCTTCTAAAGCTAACAAAACTGTTAACAGTTATGCCAACGCAAAGGCACAAGAAGCTCTGAATGGTATCAACTACAAATTCAATAAATAATAACATCTCATATGTTGAGGGGTTAGATGCTTCTGCATCTAGCCTCTCTTCTCTTTTTTTTATGTTCCCTGGGGGCATCAAAACAACCGCAGATATCAGGAGACAATAATGGGAAAAATGAAAAGTTTTTATTATGACGATCCACAAGATTTCGCTTTAGAAATTAAAGATCTTGAAGAAAGATTAGCTTCAGAACGAGAATACAAAAAAGGAGCAGATCACGTAATTAAACGTCAACAAGCAATCATAGAAGATCTGCGAGAACAAATAGTCGTTCTTGAATGCGAAATTGAAGATTTGGTTATAGCACAAGCACAAAAAAAATATGCTTAACTTTATAGGAGATTAAAATGATCGAAATAATTGGATTTGGCTTATTTGCCACATGTGCTGTTTTGTTCCTTGTATTTAAATTCGGTCAAATACGTCGCGTATTGTATTTTGATGTTTTAATAGATCTTGGAACAACCTTTTTATTTTCCATTTTGTTATATGGCACAGCAATAGGAATGCTTACAGCACTTGTTGCTGGCGCAATGGTATCATGCGTTCTTTACTTTTTAAAACGTACCATAGGATATGACAAACTAACACGCAAAGGATGGGTTCCAGCAACTCGTCCATTAGACGGTATCAAATTATGAGTGCTTTAAAAACGTTTCTCGCAGCTCTCGGCAATATTATACCAAGCACAACTTGGCTTAACTATTCAGCACACAGATTAGGAACTTTCATTTATGCTCTGATCTGCATTAATGCATTAATTGTGTTGACCCTCGCACTGCTTGGCATTACGCTCGGACTTGGACTTATATGTATTATCCCAATTAGTTGGTATCTTGCAATTAGAATAAGTGAAAAGATATCGCAAAAACATAAGGATTAAAGCCATATATTTAACAATAAATGTATTATTAAGTGTGGCAATTGTTGGAGTAATAGGAATTATAGTTCTTATTTACAAAGAAAATTTTTTGCCCAAAGAAGTGCACAAACGCAGTTTAAGGAGGAATAATGACTAAATGTAGTATCTGTCATGGTGACATTAAACCACAAAGAGATGAGCTAACACAAAAGATTATTTGGGAGCATGGGCACAATGCGTGGCCTTTATCAGAAGGACGATGTTGTGACGAATGCCAAAACGATGTTCTTTTAGCTCGATTACGTTCAATGCAAAATAGAGAAAATGCAGTCGCTTGAATGCCCTTGGTGCGGTCAATGGACCAATTTAATTTACATACAATCTCATTATGCATGTGATAATTGCAAACGTCCTGTCATGGACTGTTGTGACGGAGAACAAGCGCAAATAAAAGGCCAGATGGCGACCAAACCATCTGACCTGAATACGAGCAACGACCATAAAGGAGTTAATGGTCATAAGAATCATACAACAAAGGAGTAAAAGAGCAATGAACTTTATGTCAAATATAACAAAAAATGATGCACAAAATCTATCTAATATTGATTTATCTGCATTAGATTTTCCAACTGAAGCGCAATCTTTATATATTGCAAAGACCAACTGGACTTCAGGGGAACAATATTTTAGTAATATTCCTAGAACACAAGCACAAGCAATTGTGCGAACAGACAATAAAACAGTTCTTGGCATACATGGTGGAAGTTATGTCCACAGACCTTATATAGATAATGCAGGTCGTATGATTGATGTTCTTAAAGAAAGCGATTTAGATACAACAGAAGTTAAATCAAAAGTAGAAGTTTATGAAAACGGACGTAAATTAAAAGTTGAATTGCTTTTTCCTAAACATCTTATTGAACCTCAAGTTGGTGATATATCTCAATTACGTTTGCGTCTATATGATAGCTATGATGGTAGTTATTCCAGTCAACATTTTCTTGATGCTTTTCGTTTATGGTGTTCAAACGGATGTGCCAATGTTCAAAACTGGTTACGATCAACACAAAAACACACAAAACAAATTTCAAAACATGAGCTGGTTGATCGATCAATTGAAAAAATAAACCGAGCTATGACTGCCTTTCATGAAAGAGAAGAAGAATTTCGTAAATGGATTTCATTACCAGCTCGTGACGCTGAAGTTGAAGATTTATTTTCTAAAACATTAGCTCTTACAAACATTTCGGGATCAAATAAAACAAAAGTAAGCCAACCCCAGATGGATGTATTAATGGATCTTTATTATGAAGAAGATCGCAATGTATGGGGCGTTTATAATGCCATGACCAACTGGTCGTCTCATCCAGATACTCGCGGTCAAAAACATAATGTTATTCGCACACGCGAAAACAAAGTATCCAGAGCACTTCAAAGCAGATCATGGAAAGAATTAAGTAAGGCTGACAGCGACAAGGAGGAAGCAGTTTATGCTTAGAATAAGAAGATCAACTACAGATCGAATAATTGAAACACTAGCTGAAATACCAGTGTCTACACAATTGCAAATACTTAATTTGATAAAACCAATAGCAATTGAAGAACCTGAACCAAAGCACATTAACAAAATTATTAGATCATTTTACCAAAGTGCCAAGTTTCAAAAAGGACTACACAATTTTTAAACGGAGTAAAAGAGCAATGACCTTCAAACCTAAAAACATGTTGGAAGAAATCATGGGAATACATCCTTGGAAATATCCAAACATGTCAGGAAAATATAACAGAGAAGATAGGAGCAAACCAATGGAAGGCTATAAACAATATGTATTTTTAAAAGTTTTAAATGAAAGTTATCTAATGCCAGCAACTGACGAAAACATTGAAGCTGCACATACAATTTGCAATGAAGCTTTTCACGTTCTATTGGACGCTAATGGAGAGTTTCATATCAGTTCTTTTAATGATGAAAAACTAAATGAAATTAAAAACATAAGAGAATATACAATTGTATGGCTACCATACGATCCTAAAGTTAAATCTACGCAAAAAAACGTATCTGTTGGATAGCAATACCTAAAACACCTACATCTTTCATTTTTATAGGTTCATGCTCCTGGTTGGTTGATTGAGGCATTAAAAAAGGAGGAAACCATCTTCCTGCCTCAACACCGCCATGAGGAGTATGATACACAATAATACAATTATGTTTTGGCTTTCTAACGCGAGTAGGTTCACAAATAATAACGTCATCAGGAAGAATACCTCCCATTGACATACGGTCTGTATCAATTTTAACCGCAAATGATTCCTTATTTACAGGTACTAAAGTTGTAACTTTTTTTGTTGATCTCTTTTTTAAAGTTTCAATTTTATTTGTGTTTTTGCCTACTTCAATAATAGGAACCATATTACCAGAAATTTGGAATCCAGCCTGATCCCCTAATGGTAAAGGTATTGAGCAAACGCCTGCCAATCTATCTAATACTCGTCCCGAAGGCGTATATTCTTGATCTTTAATAAATCTTGTAATGTTTGTTGCAGATGTTTTTGCTTGTCTAGCCCATTCGTCTGCCGTCCAGTTATTTTGGGCCATGCAATCTTTCATCCACTGCGCAAGTTTTTTTTTGGTGTCCATAGAATACCTTTCTGCATTAATGAATGTATAACCTGTGTTATCTCTGCAATACTGCATTCGATTATAGAAAGTCAAGTTTTAAATAAAATAATTTTGCACTTGTGAAAATGCAGTTATGCATTTATATATAGAATATGATATATACATATTTGACACAATTAGAAGAAATCGCAGAAAACACAGGTTGGACTTTAAAGGATGCCTGCGTGGATGCAGGATTAAGTGATACAACATTCTACAGATGGCAGTTAGGAATAACAAAACCAAGAGAAAAACAAGCGCAAATAGTTGCGGAGTATATGACCACGTATGCACGGTAAACGCCAAAATCCTGAAACCGTGGAGCAATTCACAAATGCTTTGATTGCACAGCTAATCGAACGCAGAAAAGAATTGTCAATATCACAACAGGATTTAGGAGCAAAAATAGGGGTGGCAGACAACCTCGTCGGCAAGTGGGAATGTGGCATGCGCTTGCCATCTGGATTTCTCTTATATTGTTGGACCGAAGCTTTAAATCTTCGAATTACATTGGAGGAAACACACTATGGGTAAATTCTCCAGAGACAAAGGTGCAAGATATGAAAGGAAGATCGTTAACACCTTACGAGAAAATGGCATTGATGCCTCTCGTGTGCCTTTATCTGGCAGTGCTGGCGGTAATTTCTCTGGCGATGTGGATATACGAATTGACGGGCAAGCTATACGAGCCGAAGTCAAAGCACGAAAAACAGGATCAGGATTCACAACAATAAACAACTGGTTAGGAGACAATAATTTATTGTTTTGCATTGCAAACAATCAAGAACCAATGGTCGTAATGACCATGAGTAATTTTATTAACATTATGAATATGAGCAAAGACCAAGAGGATAAAAATGTCAAAATTCACAATAATGCCAAGCAAAATATTTGATCAGGATTTAGACCCTGCATCAATAGCTCTGTATGCATTTATGTGCTCTCAGATAAACGATGATGGATTTGTTGACGCAACATACGCAAAAATGGGAGAGGCGTGTGGCCGAAGCAAAGCATGGGTCGTAGAGAACATAAAAAAACTTCAAAGCAGCAAATTAGTTGCTCTTGAAGGCAGAGGAAAGTGGGTCAGAATACTGTACGACGGTCAGTATAGTGACCTCAATGGTCAGTCCGCTGAACAGATCGGTCAGCCTGCTGAACAACACCTAAGTAGTACTATACCTATACATACTACTACTAACCCTATTAAGAAAGAGAGGAAGAAACCCAACCTCTCCCTTCCTGATAATTTTACACCCACAGATGAAAATATGATTTGGGCATCACAAACGCGTCCTGATCTCGATCTAACGGACGTTACTGAAAATTTTATAATTTACCACAAAGCAAAAGACAACAAATACGCAAATTGGCAAATGGCTTGGAGAAACTGGATAAAAAAGGAAAGACAAAATGCAAAAATCACAAGCGTTAGCCCCCACGCAAGAGGAAAAGCAAATTCAGATCGCGGTAGACAAAATATCGCCACCGTCTTGGAGCGTAGGGCAAATCGCTCATCTTGAATTTGGAATTGACAAAGACTCAAATTTTGGACTTCAACATTGTCAATATAATTACAAAAAAACCATCCAAATTGATGAAGTCGAATATGAATTAGAAAACTATCGGCAAGCATTAAAACCAGCAGAGGATAAAAGCATTGCTGTTTTTCTGGCAAATATTGTCAATCATTTTGGCGCACCAGAAAACTGGGCTGATCTTACAGAAGATTATTTTATCGCACTAGAAGATCTGCCAGAATATCATTTACAGGAAACATACAAAAGTATTTTAAAGAATTGTAAATGGTTTCCAAAAATAGCTGAAATACGAGCAAATATTCCTGATACTTTTCATCGTCAAAAACATACTTATAGCAAAATAAAATTAATTCATAAACAATTTAACAAGGAGCAAAATAAATGAGTTCTCATATTGCTAATGATCAGTTACTTGAAAATAATTTTGAACTTTCCGAAGAATATGAAGAATGGGCAAATCAACAATCCATAAAAACAATGTGGAGCGATTTTATGCAGGAAATGCAGCTCAAATATGATGGCCCAATGCCAGCAAAAGACGATCTCAAAGATGAATTCTTTAGAACCAGGATTTTATCTTTGCTTGTTTGACATTCTGCAAAAGTGCAGTTATAATCAATAATAAAGAGAAAAGAGCAGATAAATGCAGTATACAAATGACCTTAATTTACCCCAACCAATTGCTGACGCGATCATAAATGATCCGTACAGCTCGGGTGATGCAGACATTAGTATAACAAGTCTGATTTCACCGCCCCAAAAAGTAGCTTTGGAGAAATTATACCAAGATCAAATAACCCGTGATGTCTCAGATGAGATCTATGCTCTGATGGGAAAATCAATACATAACATATTAGAACAAGCAGATACGTCTGCCATTAAAGAGCAACGTCTTTATATCAAAGAATGTGGATGGACAATATCAGGTCAATTTGACCGTCTATGTCTAATCAATAAATCTTTACAAGATTACAAAATGGCCTCTGTTTATGAATATATAAATGGCGTCAAACAAGAGCGTTATGAACAATTAAACTGCTACGCAGAAATGATCAGACAAAACTACCCTGAAGATCAATGGCCTGAAAAACTAGAAGTCATATATATCTTTAGAGACTGGTCAAAAAGAAAAGCACAATTTGATAAAAATTATCCCAAGCATCAAGTCGCTGTTATCGAAATTGATATGTGGGATTCAGATGCAATTCAATGGTTTATTAAAGAGCACGTTGCAGAGCATCAAATGGCACGAGAATCTGAAGGTTCTCCTAGAGCTTGTAGAGACTCAGAAAGATGGAAAGAACCTACAAAATACGCCCTTATGAAAATGGGACGTAAACGAGCCATCAAACTCTACACAAATGCTGAAGAAGCTGAAGAAGCAAGAGCAAAAGATAAAGGCTTGGATCTATATATCGAAACACGCCACGGGGAAGCAACACGATGCTTACATTACTGCAACGCATCTCCGTTCTGTGCCCAATTTAAAAATGAACAAAAACTTGAAGAAGAAATTGTCTTTAAACAAGCAATGGAAGGATCTTAATATGTCACAAAACAAAATCATTCTTTCTCACCTTAGACGAAATCCTATAAGCGCATATAACGCAGTGCTTATGTACGATATTTATCGCCTAGCCGCTCGCATCAAAGATCTCAGAGATGACGGTCATACAATCATCACTGAAATGAAAACCAATAAAAATAAAGTGAATTACGCTGAATATCATCTCATTAAGGAGGCCGCATAATGGCAAAACAGTTAAAGCCTGAACTTATAGAAATTCTTAAAAAGTATAAATTAGAACCAAAAGAAGCTCTTTGGGATTGTCATGGCACATGGGTTATGCTTCACAAATATATTGAGCAAGTTGCCCAGACAGCAAACATACAAACTGAAATCAAACAAATAGTAGACAGCAATCCCAGTAATGTTGTTGTCCTTGTTGAAGGCAGTTTAGGCGATCACAAGGAATGGACTTTTGGCGAAGCCAGTCCTAAAAATAATAAAAATGCATATCCTTATTCTATGGCAGAAAAACGAGCCAAAGATCGGGTTATATTAAAACTTATCGGGCTGGCAGGTCATGTCTATTCACAAGAAGATGTGGCAGATATGGATAGCAAAACGCCATTTGAAATAAAAAACCCACCAAAAGAAATAATTAAAGGAGTGCCCAAAAATCTAAGTTCAGAAGAAGCTTGGGCAAAAAAAGCTTTAGCATCTCTTAACAAAGTTAAATCAAAAAAAGATTACAACAATTGGAAAGATAATTACGGAGAAACTTACAATCAATTCAGACAATCGCATCCTGAAGAAATTAGAAATTTAGCAAATGAGATTGAAAGAATACGCAAAGTATTTACCCCAACCCCAACCCTAAAGGAGAGTGCATAATGTTAGCACAAGCAACATGTATCGGTAATCTAGGACGTGACCCAGAAGTATCGGTAAGTAAAAAAACTGGAAAAGACATTGCTTCATTTTCTATCGCAACTGAAAATGGCTATGGCGTCAACAAACAAACTGTTTGGTTTAATATCGTCTGCTTTGACGAAAAGTTGATTCAAAATGTTATTCAACCTTACGTTAAAAAGGGAACAAAACTTTTTGTTCAAGGTAATCTTAACATTAGAGAATACGACAAAGACGGGGAAACACGCAAAGTCACAGAAATTGTTCTTGGCTTTGGATCAACATTAAAGCTTCTCAGCAGTGCCGAGCGGAGCGAAGCACCTCGAAAAGCTGAAATGATTGATGATGATTTCCCAGAACTTTAATTCAAAGGCTGACCTCCTAAATGGCGAGTGGTGGCGTCACTAAAAAGATTTATTGCACAGTATGATCAGCCGTTAGCTTTTGAGCCTTCTATTGTTGAAGCAATAAAAGCTCATTCCACGAGTTAATCGAAAAATACTAAATAAATCATCCACCACATTTTACAAGGACGTACAATGTCATGCTTAAAATGTAAAGATCAAGGATTTATAAATAAAGAGCCGACCAAAATAATAAAAAAATATTTTTGCAAAATCAATGAAACAGAAACAATAACAACAATAGAAGTTGGTGGGATTGATATTTGTCCCAGATGTCAAAAACAAAGTGAAGCAGAATACCAAGCGCAACTAGGAGCCAAATGTGAGACAATTAGAAAATGAATTTCCAATAACAGTTGAAACAGCAAGCGATAAACTGCATTGTTCAATCAGATGGCTTCGAGAGCATATGAGAGATCACAACATAGGACGCAAGGCAGGTCGTGTTTGGATATTGACTGAAAAAGACTTTGACGAATTATTGGAGAGTTTAAAATGTCCCTCAAAAAGTTCCAAAGAGGTCAAACGTGGTACATCAGGGGTTCGGTCGCAGGACAGAAAGTTTATGAAAGTTCAGGAACTTCTGACCCCGAAAAAGCGCAACAGAAACTTGAAAAACTTCAACACGATCTCTGGCAAGGACACATCTATGGAGATAAAGTTGTCGTAACTTTCTCAGACGCAGTTTTAAGTTACTTAGAAAGCCATCCTGACGAGTCCGAGCAAGACAAAAAGAATATTAAACGTGTTCTTGATTTTTTTCATAAATATAAACTAAAAGACATCGATCAATCTTTATTAGACAAAAGCTATAAAGCTATCTTTAACGAAAACGTTAAATGGGTAACAAAAGACCGCGTTGTCCTCTCGCAATTAAATAAAATACTCAATCATGCCAATAAAAGAGGATGGTGTGATAAACCTAATTTTGAAAGAGACAAACTACCACCAAATAAAACAAGGTGGATTACACCAGATGAAGCTGAAACTTTGATTAATGTCTCAGCTCATCATCTTAAACCTATTCTTATCTTAATGTTTTGCACAGGAGCACGAGTATCTGAAGCTATTTATCTTAATACAATCTCTATAGATATATATGAAGAGACAGTCATATATATGGACACTAAAAACAACCGCAATAGAGTTGCTGTACTTCCAAGTGCAGCTTTAGACGTCCTTACAAGAGTTCATAACAGATCAGGCCAGGCATTTGTTGCTCGATCAGGCAAACCTTATAAATATAATAACAAAGACTATGGCGGTCAAATCGACACAGCTTTTAAAACAGCATGTCGAAATGCTGATATTCAAGATTTTACACCTCACGATATAAGGCATACATGGGCAACATGGTTTTATGCCCTCACTAAAGATCTATTGCTATTAAAAAAGGAAGGTGACTGGCAAAGCGTCTCAATGGTCGAAAGATATGCTCATTTAATGCCAACAAAATATACTGACAATATTAGTAAAGTATGGGGTAAATCACACCCATTAATAGGTGCTCTTCCGACCCCAAAATGTGCAAAAAGCGTGCAATTTAAAACACAAACTTTATAAGATACTGATAACATTGGAGTATTCAGCTACAAACGCATCATTGGTAATGATGAAGTCCCAAGTTCGATTCTTGGTAGCGGCACCATTTTCCCCAATCATATCAATACTTTATAGTAAATGTTTAAATTTTTAAATGTTCCTGTTTGCAGTACAGATGTAGAACACAACATAAACCTGCACACCTAAAGCGTGCAAAATACGTGCAACCAATAAAGGATAATAAAATGAAACAATATCAATTTGAATGTGTAATCGATCTTCCTTGGGTTAACCCTGTCAGAAATGCTTCAAGCAAAGAAGAATTTATAGAAAATATTTTAGCAGAATACAACGAAGCGTTGTGTGGCATTGTGGAAATACTTCCAAGTGACATTCGTAAAAACAGTATAAAAATGGAGGTTATAACAAATGCCTAAATATACAGCTATCGCAGTTCTAGAAGTTGAAATGGAAGCAACAATTACAGCACCAGACTATGAACAAGCATTCAAAATTGCAGAAAATTTAAGTATTACAGACTTTGAAGAAATGCCATTTACAGATAGCTGGAAAATTTTTGACGTTATAGAGGAGAAATAAAATGAAAATAAAAGATAAAGACATTCAGAAATATTACAAATCATTAGGCTGGAAGCCTTTCGACACAACAGATGGTCATACGTGGTTTGGAGGTAAAAGTCATTACCCAATCGCTGAATTTTTACCCGAGGAAGCGATGGAAAATGTGAATTTTGAGGATATTGATTTTCTTGTTGTTGGTTGGAGAACTGAATAATGCCTAAGTACACTGTAGGTATATGGGATGTCACATACTATCTAATTGATGAAAATGATTATCCGCTATTAAATGATGACGGTAATGTAAAAGAATTTTACTCTAACAAAATTGAAACAGGCTACTGGACAGACGGTATTGATCCAGATGATTTATTCCCATTAATAGAGGAGAAATAAAATGCCTGAATACGATGATGAAGTTTATGACCAAATATGCCCAAAATGTGGAGATACGACCAATTCTTTTGAAGCGTTCATAGTAGAGGGTATCAAAGATTCTGAATACTACTGTCCCGATTGTTGCCCAGATAATTATGGAGATAATGATGAGAACTAAAGATCATGAAAAAACATTACGTTGGATCAGCAACGAAATTAATAGGTATAACGATACCACTTTTTGGCTACAATCTGAACGTCCCAACTCTAACGATAGAATATTAGACCAAGCTGATAACTTATTGCATACTATAAGAGATGTATGCGATCTTGATTTAGGAAAGCATGTTAATTTTGGAGAGAATTAATGACTATGGATGACAAAGAAACTGAAATTTTTAACAAAATATATGAAGCATTGCTTAATGAAACAGAGTTGCTCTCAAAAGAAGGTGTATCAACAGCACAAATGGCTAGGGGGTTGGCTTCTTTTCTAGTTGAACTTTGTTACGATACTGCTCCAACAACGCCTCATGCTACTCATTTAATATTATCTGCTATAAATAACAAATTAGAAAAAATTATTGAAAAAGATTAATCACTATCAATTTGTCCTGCTATTGCAGAATATCCACACATATCAACATAATCATCTGGATTAAACGCACCGTCTTTAGCACGGGTAACTTTTAACAATACCATCATAATAGGTACATCTTTTGCTTTTATTTTATAACCAAGATAATTAGACCAAAGATTAGCAGTTTTTTCAAAAGACTCACGCATATTAGGGCCATGCGTTTCTTTTCTATCTTTGCAGACAAGTCCAATCGCAGTTTCTAATATCTCTTTAACTTTCATTTAATTCTCCAGCATGTCAGGATTAACAGTGTACCGAGCAACTTCGCCATGCTCTTTGTGGAGCACAATGGCTTTCATTGTTTGTTTGGATCTATATCCGTGATTAGCGGCATATGCGTCACTAGGAGCCAATATTCCATGACTTTCAACAACAATGCCAGGATTTTGTTTCACCTGATCGTGGTGCACATGACCAGTATGAATTGATCGGTGTAGAGTAGATCCCCATTGTTCAGGCCAATCTGTTGCAAATAACAACGGCAAAGCGTTCATGCGTGCTCCGTGACCATGATGCGTCCCAATCATATTTTTACCAAACGTAAAACAATGAAACTGACGAGGGGATGTGTCTACAAAAACACGAGGTTCATTCTCATAAAATAAATTAAATGCTTCCATTAACCATATTGCAGAAGCCATATCGTGATTGCCAATCTCTATAACAAGACGCACAGACTTATGTTTGCTTAATATATTAGACACAAGATAACGAAGTGATCTTACAGCAATCCGCACCATTTTTGGAAATCTACTGTCAGCATCAAGTACATTTTTATTTAAAGGCGTTACAGGAGTAAATCCGTCATAATGAAGGAAATCACCTAAAACCAAAACTGCGGCTTCTTCAGAGTTTGGTGTTTTATCTACCAAATGAAGAGTTGCATCTAAAAGAAGTTTCTCAGCTATTGTTAAATCGTAATTTTCACCGCCTGTTTCTTCATCCCAAGCAAGCATTCCAAAATGATGATCCCCTACAGGATAGAGAGTTAAGAGGTTTGCTTCGTAGTTTTTTCCTGCCTTAATAGGCTTTTGAGGTGTAATTCGATCTTTTAAACCCTCTATGATTTCATCATATATGTCTTGTGTTTCTTCTTTATTAATTCCTGTTTTAATCCATTCAAGAACAGTATTTCCATCTAAATCATATAAGGTTGACTTGCCTTTTATTTCATGGCCTTCAGGAACCTTTCTTGTTATTGGATGCCCTAATCTTTCTTCTATGCGTTGTCTTCTTGCTCTTACACTGCGACTTCGTAAACCTAAATAGTCTGATGTGCCCCGTGAACCTAGCTCGGTGTAAAGCTTGATAAACTCTTCATCTGTACACGTTGCTTCACTCATATTTAATAACCGTTTTGTCAAACAAGAGTTGTTCTTTTTTACGTCTAAGAACCAGTCCTTTTAAAATACGTCCAGCAGCTCTTCGCCATTTCCAAAACTCATTGGAAGCTCCTAGATAATCTCTTCTGTTTAATTTGGATCTAAGCGTAGAAGATTTAAATCGAGAAGCTCCAATATTATATATAAATGACACCAGACTCGAGAATTGGTTTTCATTCAAGGGTGATCTAACCAATCTTGCAACAGCGTGTTCAGACGCCTGCAATCCATAAACCAAGAATTCAATCGCAAGTTGCTTGTTAATTGGTTTGTCATCCAGATTAACATTTGTGCCATCAGGATAAAAACAAGTCCCGTACCCGATAGTAGGTACGCCAGCACTACATAAATAGGGTTTCTCACGGTATCCCTCAAAATGCTTAACAATCCATAATCCTTCATTGTTAATCCTCATTTTCTAAATTGACGACCACCAAACCAAAAGGCAATTATACTACTAAATAATGCCATAATCTGATCATCAAAACTCTCAACAAGAGCATCTCCTGGAGGCAATCCAGCTTTAACCAAAAGATAATAAGTTGTGCCTTCAACTGCTAAAAAAAGGCCAACAAAAAGGTATGTAACAACAGGTCTTACAGACGCTCTGAGAGCGTTTACAAAGCCTCCACCATCTAACGATCTGTCGTGCTCATGAATGCTTTCAACTTCTCTGATATTGGCGTCAATGGCTGTACGATCCAATTGAATCTCAGCTTGACGTGTCATTACTTCAAGTTCGTGTTTTTTATCTGCTTTGTCTTGAAAATAATCCATAACTTTGGGTAAAAAAGATGAACCAAATCCAAGTAAACTGCCAAGTAAAGTAAGGATGTTCGCCTCCTATTTTAAATAAGAAGCATTTTCCCCTATTTTCTACAGTTTTTGTATGCACAAAGTATTATTTGAAGTGTCCACGGTAATGAACAGTATGTCGCCAGAACGAGCGAATTAAATATCTGTCTCTTGCAATTAATTTCTTAAACATCTTTTTCAACTTTATCATTATTTTCTTTTTTAGGTATTTCAAGTTCTATGCATCCAGCTTTTGCTTCAAC